>MDSV01152249.1_pt1 | contig 12816 bp, 7 predicted proteins | sample 810851 | NCBI WGS metagenome assembly MDSV01 (sample SAMN05326640, study PRJNA326480) | marine metagenome | isolation source: seawater | place: Atlantic Ocean: North East | collected 2012 | reverse complement strand
TGAAGGCACAGGATCACTATTCGACCAGTATGGAGGAAAAAAACATAACAAAACTAAATCCAAAAAGAAAAGAAATAATAAGAAAAAGAAAACACGTAAAAATAAAAATAAGAAAAGAACTGTTAAAAAAGGAAAACGTAAAAAATCCAATAAAACCAAATCTAAAAAGTAAATCAAAAGTAGTGTGTTTACAGCCTTAAGTTAAATGATAAAATAATATTTATCATTTAATTATAGTATTAATACGAGTGCATTTTTAAGAAGCTCATACCGGATGTAAAAGGTATAAATGCACTACCGATTAGATTTGTTTCAGTTCCATAGTCATTAAACATATCTTCATAAAATTTGAGATGTTTATCGTTTGACCAAAATTCCATAGGAGTGATTTGTGCTCCATAAAAGATCATATCTTTAAATTCAGTATTTTCTAACATACTATTAGTTTTTCCATCATCAATCATGATTGGTAACACTTGATTAATGGTTTTGATATTAGTAGTATATTCATCAGGATTAATACTTAATTTATGAATAGAATATTTAGAAGAAAGAGTAGTTTGTGAAGAATCAGGACTAGGAGTTTGATTTAAATCATCAACAAAGTAGTCCGGTTTATCTTTCATATTAAACGTACTATGATTGTATATCATCATTGAATCACTCATAGTTTCTAAATGAACAATATTTTTCAATTCAGGGGAATTGTGCGAATACATAGGATAAGAACTATTGTCAAATACAATAATAACTTTTCCCATAATGTCATTAATATTAGTATTTTTATTTACACTTCCATTAAATAATACATTACTATTATTAATATTTCCAAAATAGAATAAAATAGAACTAGCAATTTTATTGAACAGTTCCATTTGTTCATTTTTTTTATTGGATACTTTTGGTCTTATTTGTATGAATAATGGGTCATCGGGATTAGGGCAAGAGCTATTAAATGCATCCAACATAATTGTTTTAAATACATCATTTAAATATAATGAATTATTAGATGGTGAAAAAGGATCATCGGACATAGATACAACAGCATTAGGGTTTTCAGTAGTACTTTCAGTTGGAACACTCCAAAATACTTCAAAATCCAAGAAGCGACATCCACGTGAAATAACATATTTGATCATTTCTAAATCCATAGATGAACCGTTAAAGGCAGTATTAAACGAAGATTTAATAATATAGTGTTTTAATTTTACAGCTTCAGATAGATCAGGAACACCATTACGTTTTGTAAGATTATCAACACTAAAATTATCAATAGCAATAATACTAGAATTATTTTTTTCGAGTGAATTTACACGTGAATTTTCATATCCTTCTATAATATTAAGTAAATACATTCGTTTTTCTAAGAATCGAAATATGATATAAAAAGAAAGAATAAAAATAAATAATATTATAATTTTTTTTGAAAGGTTCATTATATATATATTGTAGGATAAATGAAAATAGAAATTAAAAATATATAAATATATTATATTTGTATTTTATAATGGCAGGTGGATTACTAAATTTAATATCTAATGGAAACCATAATATAATATTAACAGGGAACCCATCCAAAACGTTTTTTAAAGTAAATTATTCAAAATATACCAATTTTGGGTTGCAGAAGTTTCGTATAGATTATGATGGTTTAAGAGAATTAAGATTAAATGAACCTTCAACTTTTACTTTTAAGTTTAAACGTTATGCAGATTTATTAATGGATACATATTTAGTTGTAAGATTACCCGATATATGGAGTCCAATATACAATCCAACTGAAAAAACAGGTAATGTTTGGGCACCTTATGATTTTAGATGGATTGAGAATATTGGAACCAATATGATAAGTGAAATAGTAATAAATTGTGGTTCTCATACAATACAAAAATATACAGGTGAATATTTGGCTGCTATGGTCGAGCGTGATTTTTCTAAAGAGAAAAAGGATCTTTTTTATAAAATGACGGGACATGTAAATGAATTGAATAATCCATCAATTTCACACAATCGTCAAAACACATATCCATCTGCATATTATTCTTCAAATACTCAAGGTGCAGAACCATCTATACGTGGTCGCAATTTATATATTCCAATAAATACGTGGTTTACATTAGATAGTAGGTGTGCATTTCCCATGGTAGCTTTACAATATAATGAATTAAGTATAACAGTAACATTACGACCTATACGAGAATTATTTCAAGTTCGTGATGTTTTTGATTATGCCATGAATTTTCCTTATATGCAGCCAGATTTTAATTTAAGTCAATTTGAAATGTATCCATTTTTACAAACTCCTCCTAAAGATTTATCAGTAGGACTTTCACATGCTTATGAAAATAAAAGAAACACATGGAATGCTGACGTGCATATGTTATCGACTTATTGTTTTTTATCACCAGAAGAAGCAAAACGGTTTGCTATAGAAGATCAAGTATATTTAGTAAAAGATGTTTTTACTTACAATTTTCAAAATATCACAGGAACTCAAAAAGTATCATTAACATCATCTGGTATGGTATCAAATTGGATGTTTTATTTACAAAGAAACGATGTAAATATGCGTAACGAATGGAGTAATTATACAAATTGGCCATATAAACATATTCCACAAGATGCACAACCAGCACCACGCGAAGATGAATCTGGTAATATAGGACCAGCTGTAAATATAAATGGATTTTCAACGGGATTATTTACAACTGGTGACTATTCATCCAAAAATCATAAAGAAATTCTAGAAACGATGGCAATTGTATTTAACGGCGATTATCGTGAAAATGTATTAGAAAGTGGTGTATATAATTATGTTGAAAAATATGTACGAACAAATGGTTATGCCAAAGATGGATTATATTGTTATAATTTTTGTTTAAATACAAACCCTTTAGAATATCAACCATCAGGAGCAATTAATATGAGTAAATTTAGAATAATAGAATTAGAAGTTTCTACAAATGTTCCAACTTTGGATATTGAAAATTCTGAATTTAATGTTATTTGTGATGATAATGGACTACCTGTAGGAATATCTAAAATGAATTGGCAGTTGTTTGAATACAATTATAATATGACTTTATTTGAAGAACGTTATAATATCCTTTCTTTTATTGGTGGAAATTGTGGTATGTTATACGCTAGATAATCATCAATAAAATATTATTATATTATAAGATATAATAATATAACTCAAAAATAGATGACACAAACACAATGGAAAAAATCTAAAATCGAAAAATCAAGTGAAACAGATTCTAATAGCACTAATAATTCTACAATATACGATGAACCTACTTCTATTCCAACATTTAAAGTATTACATAATACTCCTATGCCTACAGAAACACCTTTAACGAATGCAGAACGAGATATATTAGATGAACAAACTGATAAATTAAAAAAAATATTAGAACCATTTACTGAAGTTGACGAAGAAGATGAAAAAATTATTGAAGGTCTTTCTAAATTTCAACTTTTTAGTGATGATAATTATTACAAATCTTGTAAATCTGTACTAAAAAAATTTAAATTAGATTGGATTTTAACTGCTATACATGAAGCCATTAAATATGCATTATGTCCGTTATCAAAAACAGATCAATTAATTGATAAAGGTGTTGAAAATTTCGTACGTCTTTTTGTACAATTACGAAATTGTATGAAAGATGAAAATATTGAATATGAAGATGATCTAGATCTATCTCCTGTTTCACGTGCTGAACTTTTATGGAATGATGGCGATGCTCCTTTACAATATACCGGTGAATATGATAAAGATGAAGATGAACAAGAATTTATTATTGAAGGTTACCAATCAAGTGGAACTAATGATTTATTAATGAAATTATTAACAAATATATATTCATTACGTGATGCTCATAGTTGGATCAATACAGATGATATTACAGCAAGAATGGGTAGTCATTATATTGGGAACTTCAATTTAACTGAAAACAGATTAGGAAGGTATTTAACAGAAGATGAATTATTTCATTTTCATAATTCTTATAATGATGCTTTAGAACGACAAACAGTAATAAATGTTATTAAATCTACACCTATAAGTCAACAGTGGATATCTCTTCTTAGATTAACTGATACAAATTCAAACAATAATTCAGAGTCGAGATCAAACTGGCAAAGTATTGAACCTGAACGTGTATTAAGTGAATGTGAAAAAAAACAACGTGCCGCCATACAAGAACTCAAACAAAATGCTAAACACATTAAACGTCAAATTTACAATATTGTTATGGTTCCTGTAGTAATTTACATAGTATACAACATGTATTTTGTGTTTTTATTTATGGATTCTAATCAAAATATTGCAGATTCTAAAAAGTCAAATAAAATAAACAGTTTTTTCAAAAATATTGAAAAAAAAATGAAAAAAAAAGCTAAAAAAGAAGGCGAAGAAGGAGAAGAAGGTGAAGAAGAAGATCAAGAACAAGAAAATCAAGAACAAGAAAATCAAGAACAAGAAAATCAAGAACAAGAAAATGAAACTTATGAAGGTGCAGATTATGTAAAATTTTTAGATTACGATGAAACATTTGCTGGAGTTACACGTCTTATTACAGAATATTTGTTTAGACCTGTACAACTAATAATTGCTGTAGGAGAATGGATAAAAGGAAATGGTTTCAAATTATCTTATTATCATTATGGACGAAAACAATACGAAGAAAAAGTATTTCAAGATCCATCACCATCAGTTACATTACACGATATAAACAACTTGTATCCACAAATTTTATTTTTTGTTCTATTTGTAGTAATTTTTGTTGGATGGAGAAAAAATACAAGTTTTATTCCAAAAACCATAAAGAATTTATACAAGGGAAAACATCCACTTACCTTAAATTATTTTTCGTTAATAGTTACTATGATATCTTTTGCTATTAGTCTTGGATCATCATTACAAACACAAACTGAAGATGAAGAAAAAGAAGAACAAACTGCAGAAGACAAACTTGCAGGAGCTACAAAAAACATATCTGAAGCTTTATCTAATATGTCTGCAAGTTCTATTTTTCATTATATATCTGTTATTGTATTTTGGATTTTCAAATGGTTATTTGCATACAATATGGTGAGTTTATCGGTATCAATAACACTTATATATGGATTGAGCTATTTATTATTTGGTATTTATTTGTATTCTTCTAAGCCATTTGGTACTATGCAGCTAATTAATAATTATTTATACACTAAGATGTTCAAACCAGCACGTGTTGGAGATGTCAACGGTAATATGTTAATAGATAGTTTTAATGGTGTTTGTAGAACAATTTTTACACACTTATTTGAAGTCATTACCATTATTATGTTAATTATTGGAATGAATGGATATATTAAAAAAATCAATAATAATGATTTAAATACATTTTTGATGTTAATGAGTGGATTTCTAATATTTTTATTGTGCTGTAATATGATGCTTAAAAATATGAATATGAAAACTGTATTAAGATCTTTATTAAAATTTTGGAAAATAAAAGTGAAAGGAGATGATCTTGAAGATGAAGATATTGAAGAAATAAAAATAAGAGCTGAATGTGTTAGTGATTTAAATTATTTTATGGATGTTTTTACTGGTAAAATTAAAGTAGATGATATTGATTTTAATGCTTGTAGAGAAACAAATGAAACAAATGAACACAACGTAATGGAAAAAGCAGACGAAGATAAAAGTATGTATGCTAATAGCTATGGTGAAACAAAGGAAGAAGAACAAAGGCGTCAATATAATAATATTTTTTCTAACAATAATGAATCAGATGAAACAAATGAATCAGATGAGTAAATAATCTAATTATATGTAAAAAACCATATGAATATTATATTTTTTAATAAACCAATAGTAAATGATCATGGATATTTTAATCGTCGCAGGAAAAGTCCTTATGGTACAAGATCAAATATTATAAGAAAAAAACCAAGTTCATATTTTACTAAAACAACTAAAATTATAAAAAAATATCCATACTCGTGTGCAAGTTCTACATTTATTTTTTTGAAATAATAAAAACAATATATAGTTTTTATTATAATATTATTTATAAATATCTATTATTCATATATTAGATGGATACATCATATTTAATATTTCACTTATTTTTATATTTCTCATTACTTTATTCATTTAAGATACCATTCAAAGTCAATAAATATGTAATAGATAAAAAACAAGAATTAGAAAAAACGGATATTAACGGATTTTATGGATTGATTGGACCGAATGTAAATATTACAGAGATGAAAACATTATATGAATTTTTTTCAGGTGATGGTATTATTCAAGGAGTGTTTATTGAGAAAGGAAAAATAACGCCAATATGTCATAAAATCAAAACTGAAAAATATATGTATGAAGTAAAAAACAAAATGAAATTTTCACGAGATTTCTTCATGATACCTTTTTATATGGTTCTTCATGGAATAGGAATCATTCCAAATATTTTGGGACTATCCAATACTGCTATTTTGAAAGTTCAATCGCGTATTTTTACTTTATTTGAACGAGATTTTCCATATGAAGTCAAGATAGATATACAAAACAAACAAATACATACAATTGGTAAACAATATATACAAAATTTAAAACACTTTTCTGGACATTCAAAATATGATGAATACAATAAACTTATACACACTATAGATTATAACGTAGGTTCAAAAAAAATACAGTATAGTGTTTTAAATGAAAATTTTGAACATGTATTTAGAGAAAATATTAGATGTAAACATTTTCCTGTTATTCATGATTTTGGATTATATGATAACAAAAGTATCTTTATAGATTCACCTCTTTGTTTAAAATTAACTAATATATTTATTAAAAAAAATCCATTTGTATTGAACGAAAATTCAAACACATATATTTATATATATGATTCAAAAATAGATAAATTGAGCACATACATTTTTAAAGATAAAGGTTTTTATATATTTCATTATGCAGATATTACAGAAAATGAAAAACAAATTGAAATATTGGCTCCTATATATGACAAATTAGACTTTTCATCTTTGGATATTGAAGGGAAATATCGAAAAATAATTGTGAATAAAAAAACAGGAAACGTTGTAATTCATAAAAATGGATTTTTAGAGTCTATGAATTTAGATTTTCCAATAAAATGGGATGATAAAATTATATTACGTAATGTACATGAACGGTCTATTAATGGATTTGTAATATGTAATGAATTAGATATTTTAAATAAAATTTTTTATAATAATATTAGTTTTTGTGGCGAACCTCAATTAGTTCGTTCTAAAACTAGTGACTATTTGATTAGTTTAGGTTATAAAAATGAAAATATGAATGATGGATATTTATTTTTGATCGATTTAAATAATCCTGAAAATTTACTTTCTTATGAATTAAATGTACCTGTAAATATTGGATTTCATTCCATCTTTTTAGAAAATGATAAAATAGATATTTAATATATAATGTTAGAAACACAATTTTTTGTAGACAGAATTTCAGCTATTTTTGTTTTTACGTTGATTATATCTGGTAATTTTTTAGCACAATTGTTTCCATGTAGAATTCAAGAAGCTCTTGTACATAATATATTTATTAAACATTTATTTGGATTTTTGACTCTTTTCTTCTTCGGTATAGTTGCTATTCCTGGTTTAGCTAATATTTCAGGTATGATTAGTAGTTTTTTCTTATATATTGTTTTTCTAATTAATGCAAAAACAAAGTATCAATTTTGGATATCCGTATTTGTTCTATACGCCGTAATATATTTATTACATATTGTTAAAAAAGAATATATTTCATATATCGATAATCCTAATACTTCAAAAGAAATTGTACAAAATTATATTAAAAAAAATTCATATATCGAAATCATACAAAATATATCAGTTGGATTAATATTTATTTTAACTATATTAGGATTTCTTATCTATATGGGTGACAAAAAACTTGAATATAAAGATAAATTTGATTACGTTATTTTCTTTTTTGGAAAACCATATTGTAAAGATTCAAAAATTAAAACTGAAACTCCTATTTTTAAATCATTATATAATGCATTTAACATGTAAAAACTATAATTATATTAAAAAAATATTTAATATAATATGTAACTCTATTGTAGTTCCACTATCTTCTCTCTATTTTTCATAACCCATAACTGTAATCCATTCTCTTTGAATACATATCCACTATAATTTGGAGTTTCACTTTCGGTGTCTTCATTCAAATCTAATACAGAGTCTAACATTTCTTGTGTTTGATCTTCATCTGACTCTTCAATATAGTCTGTTTGAATATCTGCGTCATCAAAAAATACTAAAAATCTACGTAAAATTCTAGAATCTTCTTTATTTATAGGTTCTACAGTAAATATAAAATATTCTCCTATTTTTGGATGTTCTATTCTTGGTAATAATAAATTTGTAGGATTATTTACATCTGTTTCATCTTTAAAACAATTTTCATATCCATTATTATCTAAATTGCATAAATAAAGTAAATAAGGAGATTTCAGATATTCATCGTTTTGTGTTTTGAAATGATGCATATCCATAGAATTTGAATTTCGTTCAATTATTTCCTTAAAATAATCATAAATTGAATCAACAATAATTGTGGTTCTCCACATTTTTGAACATAACATCTCATACAAAACCGCCCAAATATATTCTGTTTGAGTTCGTTCAACTAAATTTGTAGGAAGTATTTCTGTAGTATCAAATACAAATAATATTGTTGATCCGTCATCTGTAGTTGGAACAAAAAAACCTTTAAACATTTTATTGAAATCCATATCTGAACTATGATTCGTGAAATTGAATATTTCTAGTATTCTTGTTTTACATTTTTCTAAAACTTCTGCTTCGATCTTTGTATCATTTGATCCTTCAGATTCTTCTTGTGTTATTTCTTGTACATCTTCATTTGATAATGGTTGGTCAATACTATCTAAATTAAAATCAAATGTTGGAAAATCATATACCGGTTCTCCATTCTCACTTATTATTTTATTTAAAACATACCTCAAATAAGGAGATGGTGTGTTTTTTGTTACAATAGAATAAATACATAATTTTATTGAATATGAAATTGTTGAATCTAAATTGCTAAAATTCTTTTCTAATAAATCTTCATTTGTCAATTTATATATTTCATTATTAAACATAAATTCATTTGATGATAATTCTTTCATAGGCTCTTCTTGCGGTTGCTCTTCTTGCGGTTGTTCTTCTTGCGGTTGCTCTTCTTGCGGTTGCTCTTCTTGCGGTTGTTCTTCTTGCGGTTGTTCTTCTTGCGGTTGTTCTTCTTGCGGTTGTTCTTCTTGTGGTTGCTCTTCTTGCGGTTGTTCTTCTTGCGGTTGTTCTTGCGGTTGCTCTTCTTGCGGTTGCTCTTCTTGCGGTTGCTCTTCTTGCGGTTGCTCTTCTTGCGGTTGCTCTTCTTGCGGTTGCGGTTGCTCTTGCGGTTGCGGTTGCTCTTGAGGTTGCTCCTGTGGTTGTTCTTGCGGTTGTTCTTGCGATTGTTCCTGTGGTGGTTCTTGTGGTTGTTCTACAGATTCATCATCTCCACCTATTTTTTTGTAAGATTTTTGTAGATTTCTCAATACTTTATGTTTTATGAATGATGGTTGCATTTTTATTATATATTTGTCTTATATATTTGAGATATATGTACTATTTGTTTTATTTTATTAAAAATCAAACAAATTATGTTAATTTTGTTTATTTGTTAATTTTTTCTTTTATTTCTTTAATCTCATTTTTAAGAAGTTGTATTTCTTTCACTAAAATTCCAATTAAACCTGTATAATTAATACTCTGTATTTGTTTACCATCTTTTTCACCTAATACTAAAAATGGAAGCTCTTCTTGTAATTCATGTGCTAAAAATCCAATATCATGTTTATTTCCATACAAATCATATTCTACTGGTCTCAAATTATCTATTACACGTGATTCCAATAAATCTGTTACATTCTTTTTAATACGATAATCTGATCTAGAACTAAATGTAGTTGCTGTTATAATTCCACTTACATCTAAAAGTGTTTGTGGGTCTGTTGTTCCTATTCCTACATTTCCATCATTATAATAAATTATGTTACCAGAATCATCCCAAAGACCTCCTCCTATTGGTAATCCAGTACTAGTTACAAATAAATTAGCCATTACAGTACCACTTATATCTAAAGTTGTTTGAGGAGACGATGTACCAATACCTACATCACCATTATTATAGTATATTGAAGTTCCTGATTCTTCCCATACCGAAACACCAGAACCTGTTGGACCTTTTACACCAGTTGGACCAGTATTACCTGTTGGTCCTGTTCCTAAAGCACCTGTTGGACCTGTTGGACCTGTATTTCCGGTTGGTCCTGTATTCCCAGTAGGACCTGTATTCCCAATAGGACCTGTAGGTCCAGTATTTCCAGTAGGTCCTGTATTTCCAGTAGGTCCTGTATTTCCAGTAGGTCCAGTATTACCTGTTGAACCGGTAGGACCTATAAGTTCATCTGGTGTAAGATTATAAACCTTTATTTCACCACCCATACCACTATGATTTCCACAGTAATAATACAAATCTCCGGTATGATTTGAAGGTATTATTATTGAAACAGTAGCACCACTAGTACCCTGCGTACCTTTCTTAATTACTTGATATTCATCATCATCAACTTCATTACTGTTTTGAGAATCGCTAGAAAATTTTAAAGGGTGTGTTGATAGACTTGAATTACTAACATCAAACACATATTTATGTTGTTTAAACATATTAAGTGTGTCTTTTTCAATACCATTTACATAAAATGCACCACCTGATGCTGTTAATGAATATGTATAAGCTATTGATCGTATACCAGTAGGACCGGTTGGTCCAGTTGTTCCTGTATTACCAGTAGGACCCGTATTACCGGTTGGTCCAGTATTTCCTGTAGGTCCTGTATTTCCTGTTGGACCAGTATTACCGGTTGGTCCTGTATTTCCTGTTGGACCACTATTACCACTAGGACCAGTAGGTCCGGTATTACCTGTTGGACCACTATTACCACTAGGACCAGTAGGTCCGGTATTACCTATTGGACCGGTGTTACCTGTTGGTCCTGTGTTACCTGTTGGTCCTGTGTTACCTGTTGGTCCGGTGTTTCCGGTAGGTCCTGTGTTACCTGTTGGTCCTGTATTACCAGTATCTCCGGTAGGTCCAGTATCTCCTGTTGGACCGGTATTACCTGTAGGACCCGTATTACCCGTTGGACCTGTTGGACCAGTATTACCTGTTGGACCTGTAGGTCCGGTATTACCTGTTGGACCCGTATTACCTGTTGGACCAGTAGGTCCTGTATTACCTGTTGGACCGGTGTTACCGGTTGGTCCGGTATTACCTGTTGGACCCGTATTTCCTGTTGGTCCAGTAGTTCCTGTATTACCAGTAGTACCAGTATTTCCAGTTGGACCAGTAGGTCCGGTATTTCCTGTTGGACCAGTATTACCTGTAGGTCCTGTATTTCCTGTTGGACCAGTAGTTCCTGTATTTCCGGTTGGACCAGTAGTTCCTGTATTTCCTGTTGGTCCAGTATTTCCTGTTGGACCTGTATGTCCTGTATTTCCTGTTGCACCAGTATCGCCAGTAGGTCCCGTATTTCCTGTTGGTCCTGTATTACCAGTAGGACCAGTATTTCCTGTTGGTCCTGTATTTCCTGTTGGTCCTGTATTTCCTGTAGGACCAGTAGGTCCTGTATTCCCTGTTGGACCGGTATTTCCAGTTGGACCTGTATTCCCTGTTGGACCTGTTGGACCATCAATACCATCTAGATTTACATTAAATGTTGAATTTACAGCTGGTGAAAATCCTTCTATATTTACTATACCATCCAAAACAATTACACCAGTATATATATTGTAAGATGATACACGTGCTTCAAAATGATTAATTAATGGTGAATTACTATCTGTAACTAATACTGAATTACCTGTTATATAGGATAATCCATCTCCTACAGTAAATGTAAGACTGTTATTTACACGAGGATCTAATAAAATACTTCCTGATGAAGATGTTAAATATATATCACCGGGTAAACCAGTAGGACCAGTAGGACCTGTATTTCCTGTGGGACCAGTATTACCGGTTGGACCATCAATACCATCCAAATTAATATTAAATATCGATGTAACATCACTTTCAAATCCATTAATATTCACAATATTATCTAACACAATAGCACCATTATAAATATTATATGATGATACACGTGCTTCAAAATTATTTACTAAAGGATTATTTACATGTGTTACTACAACTGAATTACCTGGAATATATGCTAGACCACTATCAACTACAAAACTTTCCGTTGTTGAATTACGAGGTTGTAATGTGGTATTTGTAGAAGTTGTCAAATATTTATCTCCTGATATACCCGTTGGTCCAGTATTTCCTGTTGGACCTGTAGGTCCCGTGTTTCCTGTAGGACCCGTATTACCTGTAGGACCCGTAGGACCCGTATTACCTGTTGGACCTGTGTTACCCGTAGGACCCGTATTACCTGTTGGACCTGTGTTACCCGTTGGTCCAGTAGGACCCGTATTACCAGTTGGACCCGTATTACCTGTAGGTCCTGTATTTCCCGTTGGTCCTGTATTTCCAGTTGGTCCTGTATTTCCAGTTGGTCCTGTATTTCCAGTTGGTCCTGTATTTCCAGTTGGTCCTGTATTTCCCGTTGGTCCTGTGTTACCTGTTGGTCCCGTGTTACCCGTTGGTCCTGTGTTTCCTGTAGGACCCGTATTACCTGTAGGACCCGTATTACCTGTAGG
>MDSV01035494.1_pt1 | contig 12816 bp, 14 predicted proteins | sample 810851 | NCBI WGS metagenome assembly MDSV01 (sample SAMN05326640, study PRJNA326480) | marine metagenome | isolation source: seawater | place: Atlantic Ocean: North East | collected 2012 | reverse complement strand
TAAAACCTTCCAGCATACATTAATTTATGAGCAAGAGTTAATGCGGATGCAGCCTTATGAATATCAGTTTTTTGTAAAGTTGTAAAAATAGATTTTACTGATTTTCTGTTATTTATTCCAAGCCACCCAACTCCACAAAAAAAATCAATTTTTAAGGACTCATTTGGATATTTTTTTAAATTAACTACAGTTATAGTAGATAAATAATCTAATTCACGAAAGGCTATCACTTGCCAGTTACTCTCTCTTAAGAATTTTATTAATTGAAAACAAGCAATGTTATGATAATTTTCAGGAACTAAAATATCCAAGTCTCCATTTGGTCTGTCACCTCCCCTCAGGGTAATAATGGGAAAATTGAAAATCTCATTTTTATCTAAAAGTGTGCATATAAAATTTTTCATTTAATTCAACCTAGACTAGCTTCATGTATGCCTTAAGCAGAATTGAACTTACTGAATCCCAATTAAATGTTTGTAATATTAATGATTTTCCATTTTGAGTGATCTGACTCCACTCATTCTTTCTATCTAATGCGTCTTGGATGCCTTGTGAAATCCCATATGCTGTTGGTTCACACATAAAAAAGCCATTAGTATTATAAAAATGTGAGGCTTTTGAGGTTCTAGATATTAATAATGGAGTTCCTATTGTCAATACTTCCATAGCAGCAATAGAAAACACATCAGCTAATGATGGATGCACAAATAAATCAAGTGAAGAAATAAAATCTAACTTTTCATTACCATATTTAGGACCCACATACTCTATTTCTATAGATACTGCATGCGACAATATTTTTTCGAGATATTTAGATTTTGGTCCAGCAATCTTCAAAATGATATTATCTTTAACATTTAACATCTCAATGCCTTTAACTAAATTTAGTAAATTCTTCTCCTCGCTTATTCTTCCTAAATACCCTATAGCAATATTAGAATTTTGTTTTTTTGAATTACTGTTTATAGCTTTAGAATAAGATTCATAATCCTCCAAATCGACACCATTTGGAGCATAAATAAAAGATTTTGGGTTACATCTTTCTAATATTTCACTCGCCTCTTCTTGAGCTAAACAATGAATTGCGGATGCATTTTCAATATGTTTTTTTTGTATTACAAAATCAAAAACTCTCTTTCTAAACTTCATCATCTTAGGTGCAAGACCATTATGAAGTGTTAAAACATAAGGCACTTTATTTAATCTAGCTAAAAAAGCTACAATTATATTAGAAAAATTATAAACTCCATGAAGATGAACTATATCGCACCAGCGAAAGCTTTTTATTATTTCTTTATATAATTTAAAACTCCAATAAGAATATACAATTACATCAAATTTATCTCTTGAAATTATCTCACCCTCATTACTAGCATTACTTGCTAAGCCTATAACTTTTATCTTAGCTCCGTTAATAGATGAATATTTGCATATCCCTGCAATCACTTGGTTTACACCATTTGGTCTATCTTTATTAGCTTTTCCAAGGATAAAGTGAAGAACTTTCATTTTAATAGCTGCGCTTTTTTATATACTTGACTTGCATGACATGTAATTAAACTAAATCATAAAGATATTTGTTTCATTTGCAAATATAAGTTATTTGTTTTACCAGATAGGCTTGAGTCGTATTTATGAGTAATGGGCTTATTAGCTGATTTTAATTTTGGTCTAACATTAAATTTAATTTTACTAATATTTGATATTACATTCAAAACTTCTTCGTTTTCGCATAAAGACTCGTAGCAGACAAATTTAATATTATTACAACTTTTAAATGAGTCAAAAATATTCCCATATACCAAAAGATATTGTTCAAGCCAGTGATTAAGGTCATTGTCATCAGTATGCTTAATTTCATTCAAGCATAATGGTATATAGTTTGGGCCAAATTCTTTATGGCCAATAAGTGACATATATTTTGATATAAAAGCATCATTATCTTTTTTAGAGAATTTAATATGTTGATTTAGGAGTGACTGCGCATGTTGAAGAGGATCGCGGAATGTAATTAATATTAATGAATCGGGAAAATTATTAGCTAAGAAATCAAGTCTACTAATATTTTGATTATTTTTTGATAAATATCTGCTTTTATTATTTTTCTTTAGAATTAGCTTTATATAATCTTTAAATAATTTGGGATTTCTAGATGGAAAAGTTGACCAAAAAACCTCTTCAAATGCCTCAGGAGAATTTATAGAAATTTTGATTCCATCATTGTGATATCGATCTATATACTTTTCACTTAAATTATTAGAATTAAATTTTGACCATATATTTGGTGACATTATAAATGGCATGTCCCTGTATGTTAATGATGCGAATTCATTTGTACTAAATAATGTGTTTAAGAGAATAGTTGTGCCCGATCTCGCAAGTCCTACAATAAAAATATGATTTCCATCATTATCTATTTCTTCTAAAAAAATTGATCTCTCAATATTAAACAAATTTTCACGCATCATGCTACTCGATAAGGCCAGTTTATGAAGTATCTTTTGAAGAAAGTTATAATTTACCATGTTAGAAAATTAATCCTCTTAAATACCTAACATATATTAAATAAAAAAATATCGATTCAAAAATACCAAAAAAACTTAATAAGTTTCTATAGAAATCTTCAGAAATTTCATTAAAGATTAAAAATATTATTATTATTGCTAAAAGAATAAAAAGAAGACTAAAAGATTTTTTTAACAAAGACATAGCTTGCTTTGGCAATCTTACTTCTTTTTCATGTTCATCAATATTCTTTGAGGATATAAGACTCATGATAGTCTTAGATTGATTTAATAGCGATTGAACTAATTCAATTGTATTAAATCTATTTATTAATTCAGCTATTGCTATTGAAAATATAAAAATCTCTATGTGGGACATTAAGATATATTATTTTTCATCTGATTTTTTATTTTTATAAGAAAGAATTTTTCTTTTGATAGGATAATATATTATTCCGAATAAAGCTGCGATTAGTGCTAAGATAAATCCGCCAATGGCAAGTAGAACTCCACCTCCCATTCCTGGACCAATATAAGCATTAAGATATAGAGGTATTGTAGATACTATAATAATAAATGCTGTTTTATTCATTGCGGATATTTTTTTATGACTATGACCTATGATTTTATTATTTATAAAATATATTCACAACATATAAGTCATTAATTGAAGAATTTTTAAAAATTTGTAACATTTTGTGATTATTTATTTTTTTCTAAGGCTCTACTACCAAAAAGCTTTTGCTCAATAGGAACAGCATAATTAAAAGTCTTGATTAAAAAAGGTTTGTATTTTTTATCAGAGAATTAATTTTTGTAATGAGCCCAATCCATTGAAATATGTAATATTGTATTTTTATTAATGCGGCCTTTTTCTGTATCAGCAAAATAGGTTTTTTTTCCTGATTTTGTGTCACACATCATAGTTAATCCAAAATTATGATAATTCACAAAAAGTGTATCATTATTTAATGTGAAGTCTCCGCCAGTTACAGTTGAAATTTTATTATTAAAACATAATCCATACAAAATATTGGTTTCATTATTACTAAAATTATATTGGTGTATAGAGTTACCTTTATTGTCTAAGAAAAAATCATATTCTGCAGTCCTATGAGGAACTTGAGAAGATGAAATAACATTATTATTAAATAAAACAATATTTCCATCATCATCAAATGATGCATCATGTTGATTCAGCCATGGTCCTGATTTATACCAAATTACTTTATCTGTAGATGGCCTAATGATCATAACCATTGATGAGTGTCTTAGACTTATTAATAAATCTCCCTTTTTGATAGGTGTATTTTTATAGTCTTTTGGAGATTTATATACAGAATTAAGATGAAAAGGATCTGATTCTAGTCCGTGTGTCAAATATAAATGTTTAAGATTATTTTTTTCTAAAATATCAGTCATAAATCGTTCGTATATGATTTCACCATCAGGACTTACTTCGAGTATGCCATCATCTCTAAAAATTGAAGAACCATATTTAGCTCTAACTGTTCCTAATATATTAGTTGGCTGTCCTTTGGGATCTATTTGGGAGGTTGCAGCTAAAATAAAACCATCTTCAGTAACATTAATTTGATGATGAGTGATTGCTTCTGCAGTCCATGAGAGCTTTATATTATCTTCAGTTACATCATATTTTTTTAATTTAAAATAGATATCATCAAATTTATTTTCTCCTCTAGTGTATAGGAAACTTCTATCAGGACTGACAAATATTAATTCCTCCTCTGAAGGTATTTTTATTTTAGAAAGTGTTTTTCTTTCAGAATTGTTAGAGCTTATTATTTGCAAGTAACTAGTATCATTTTCTGTGAAAGAACTTATAAAATCAAAACTTAATTCATCTGAGATATTATTAATATCTATTATCTCTTCATCTAGCTCCGGTATTCTTCCATATGAAACTTCTTTTCTTAAAATAAATTCCCTATAAAACCTTTCTGGTATTTCAAATATAAAAATTATTGGATCTCTTATTTTTTCAAAAAATGGATTCTCAATCTTGTAAATAATGAATGAGAACATAAGACTTAGAATAAATCCTATTAGTAATGTTAAGTATAAAATCCAAGCTTCAATCTTTTTAAACATTCTTTCTTAAAGTAATTAATTCATTTTCATCTGATAGATGTCTAATTAAAGCTCCCATAATAATTAATAATACCACTGGTGCCTCAGGAGTATAAATTCCCATTATAAAAAATGTTTTTATTAAAAGAATAAATGCAAAAACTCCAATAAGTGACCTAATATAAACTAACTCTTTTTTGATATCGCCAATTTTTGATTTATTCGCTTGCATTAATAAGTAAAATATAAACTGAAAGAAGAGCATTAAACCAATTGGTCCCGCTTTGAGCAAAATCGTTACAAAACCATTATGAAAAAAAGGTATCGTTTCATATTTATCATCATATAAATCCACTCCTGTAGCATAAGAACCAAGGCCTTGTCCAAAAACTAATTGAAAAGAGTTACCTTCTAAATATTGTTGAATTCCGAGGAAGGCCTCCTGAGATCGCCAATATATATTTACAAGCCCAGCAGTCTTCGTATCAGTCAAAGAGGCATCTACCTCTGTGTAATCTCTTACCAAAATTTCACTATATGAATTCATCACTTTTGAAAAAAAATCTGTTGCTTCCTCTTCAGGCACCCCAATATCAAGGATACTGCCTAAAAAAATGGGTATCAGTATGATGGAAGATATTGTAAAAACTTGTATTTTTGGGCCTATTACTTTTCTAAAAAAATCTATTACCGGATACATGAAACAAACAAATACTATTAATAAATTTGTTCTTGAAAATGATGAAATCACTAAAAAAAGAAACAAAAATAATAAAAACAATGTTGTAGCGGAGGAGAATAAATTATATTTTTTATAAATTGATACAAAGATAATAGCGAATCCAAGGACAGCAAAGTCACTATCTAGGGCAAAATCATATCTAGAAGAAAAGCCTATGCTGTAACCTGAAATTAGATTAACAAAAAGATCAAAAAAAATATAAATAGATATTAACGCACAAGTTATTAGCATTAATCTCAATAAAGATCTTACAGCAATACCTAAAGATAAGCAGAAATATCCTATAAAAATATATATTAAGGGTTGTAACAAATAATATCCATCTCTCAAATAATAATAAAACTCGCCTGAAATAAAATTACTAAAGCCACTTGCTATAGCAACAAGCAATATTATTAGTAAAGGTTTGATAAAATTAAAACCCTGTTTATTAAATGCTTTGTTAGACAACAAAAATATTGTTGATAATGAGAAAATTGAAAAAATAAGTTGAAATACAAATGGAACAACTGGCATTAATAAAGAAAGAGTAAATATTAAAAAAAAAGCAATATCCTTAAAAGGTATATAAATTTCTCGAGAGCTTTTCATTAAAAATTCCTTTTTTTTAGCTTGAAGTAAATTAGTTCTTTTAATTTTAATAAATAAAAATAATTCTTTACAAGATATTTGTAAGCAATTCTTAAAATTCTAAATTTTGAGATTTTAACTTTAAAATCATTTTTATAATGCAAAAGCATATTTCTTTCTTCAATGATTTGTTTTGGAAGCTCGTTTGATTCACTAGTAAGGCTGTATGTTTTGCTTCCAGTCCATACTCTAAAACCGGTTGTAACCATTCGAATTAATGACGATTTTAATGGCTGATTCATCCTAAGAAACCACTCAGTATCCATATTATAATGATGTTTGGTATTGAACATATTCTCTTTCAAAAGTTTTGATCTGAACATTAATCCCGAGGACGGTGGAATAAATAAATCATACATCACGAATGGTTTATGATAATTAATGCTCATAGTATTCCTTAAGATGTTTGATTCATAATCGATAAAGGAAGAGTGTCCATATACTATATCTGGGTTCTTTTTAGTCATCTTAATATAAGCTTCAAGACTTCCAGGCATCATAATGTCATCTCCATCAAGTATAACTATCCAATCTGAATTTGCTAATTTAATACCCTTATTAAAAGCATCACTTTGTCCCTCATCTTTTTCAGATACGTAAATAACATCATCATATTTTTTAACTATTTCAATTGTTTGATCATTCGAGCCTCCATCAATAATATAATGTTGTACTTTTTTTGAAAGATTTTGAGAAGCTACACTCTCAAGGCACTCTTCTATATGCCTCTCACAATTATATGTTGGTGTAATTATAGAAATTAAATGCTGCATATTACCTTGACCAAATACCTGTATCTTTCTTATTAATAACTAAATAGTACTGATAAGGAGTCACAAATGAATTAATTAATTGGCAGGTGATTATAGAAAATACAATTCCCTCAGGGCCCATTCCTAAATAATTAACGTATAAATATACTAATGGCACAAAGATTATTATGGTAACTATTGCACAAATTGACATAACAAATATTTTACTTGCTCCATTCAAAATATATTCAAAGATGCTATTCCAGGCAGCTAAAATACCTGTGCAGAAACATGCAAATGATAATTTATATGGAATAGTCAGTTTATCACCTAGCCATATCTCAAAAAATATTTCTGAGAAGAAGAACATACATATTGACAACGGAAGTATAAGAAAAAATCTTCTCAGGATTGAACTTACAGATCTTCTTATCCAATCATAATCATCTTTTGTTATTGCATCAGTAACTGCAGACCAATACACGTTCATAATCAAAGCAAAAACTAACTGAATAATCGAAAAATACCTTGTGGCTGTTGCATATTGTGAAACCTCTAAAGGCCCAAAAAACTGGATGATAAAGAAGTTAGCTGCATGGAATAGAATTATAATCTCGATCTGTAATATAAAAAATTTTACTCCAAGATTAACAATACTTTTTGTATGATCAAAACGCACCTTCGAAAAAGATGGTTTTATAAGTGAGTACTTCTTTGTAAATAAAAAAAAGGTGGTTAGAGTCAATGATAAAGTTAGTGGAATGCTATAAATCAACACAAGATTAAATAAACTAGGTTTTATTAAATCAGCTCCAAAATATAATGTTATTAATATAAATAAGTTTGATATCAAGTTAATGCCAACTGGAACACTTGCGCTTTGAGTCGCATAAAGAACTACATTTATAAGTTTTGTAATGTAGTTTAAAATTGTAAAAATTAATACAAGGACGGCTGTATATCTTAGATATTCTTTTGTTTCAATTGTTGAATTTAAGACTATTTGCCAGTCTAGGAAAGAGTTTATAAGCAAAAGTATTGAAAATGTTGTTAAACCTATAATTCCAACGAGTGCATACGTAGTGCTTACGAATATTCTGCTCAATTTATAATCTTTATTTGCATATGCTTCGGCAAGCTTATTTCTGAAACCAAAAGATATCCCTATATCTATGAAAGAAAGCCAAGAAGCAATTGAAATTAAGGTCAAGTAAAGTCCAAAACTTTCAACACCAAAAAATTTTATTGTTATGGGCACTAGAGCAAAATTGGTAACAACGCTTATTGATTTTAAAAAAAATGTTAGATATGAATGTAATCTAACATTTGAATCTCGAATAGATTTCAAGTTTAAGTTTTCAGTATTATCTTTCAAATTAGTTTACTAATTTTAAGTTTTATAGAATTCTTTAATCGCATTTGTAATACGTTCAATCTCGTGATCACTTAATTGTGAGTATGATGGTAACCACAAACCTTTGTTACCTATGTTATATGAAACTGGATGATCACCATCTATAGAGTAAGCTTTTTGTTTATTTAAAGGGGGATACATTATTCTAGATCCAATATTATTTGCTGAGAGATGTTTCATCAAACCTTCTCTTTTTTCAACCATGCAATCAATAAACCATGGTGAGGTGTTATCAAAATCATGTTTAAAAAATTTAATATCATCGATGTCTTTTAATGCTTCCTGATATTTTTTATAAATTTTCTTTTTTAAAATTATCCTATTTGGAAGTTTCTTCATCTGTTCAATACCTATACATGCTTGTAATTCAGTAAATTTGAAATTAAATCCAATTGAATCGTGAATATCATTCCCACCTCCCGTTCTTCCAAAATCTTTCAATTTTCTTAGTTTATTTGCAATTTCGTCGTCATTAGTTATTAAAGCTCCGCCTTGGCCAGTAGAGATTATTTTTGGCATTGAAAAAGAAAAACTTCCCACTAATCCAGCATTACCAATATGCCTTCCATCTGGATAAAAAGATCCTAGGGATTGAGCAGCATCCTCTATCAGAACAATGTTATGATCAAAACATACTTCTTCAAATTTTTTGATCTCACAACTCGGATATCTTCCATTTGCAGAAACTAACATTATTGCTTTTGTTTTTTTTGTAATAGCTTGTTTAACCAGATTTATATCAAGGCATAAAGTATCTGGCTCAACATCAACAAATATTGGTAATGCTCCAAACATTTTTACTGAATTAGGTGTGGCAACCATTGTATAGTTTGGAACGATAACTTCATCTCCCGGCTTTATATCAGATGCTAATGCCGCTAAAGTCAAACTTATTGTTCCATTATTAACAACTATGCAGTGTTTTGAATTAGTAAATTCAGCAATCATTTGTTCAAAAGTACCGGTTCTTTTGAACTCTGTAATGAAACCATCTTCTTCCATATAAGATGAAATTGCCTCTTTTTCTTCATCACCAAACCATGGTTTCATCTGCATTATAAAATCATTAGTCATTTTTTGTAGCCTCCACATTTAGACTGAGCAAGATACCATTTTCTTTATCCATATGAGGATAATAAGCTTGAGAATGATCATCATAGTCTTTGTGAATGGTATTTTTCCAATCGTATTTGACAACATCACTAAAACCATTTTCCTCTAGAAGACTTGATAAACTATCAAAATTATATGTTGTCTTATGGTACAAGGTAATGTCCTCATCATTAGAATTTATATCCATTTGGCCAAATAGTGGACCAAGAATTTTATTTATATCATTTGTTTGTTCGTATAAAAGAATCAATTTATCAAAATCTGGTACTGCTAACCTTAACACCCCTCCGTCTTTTAATACTCTTTTCCACTCTCTAAGGACATCAATTGCTTCGGTTCTATTAAAATATTCAAAAGAGTGGCTAGAATAAATCAAAGATGCTGAACAGTCTTCAAACATAGATAAATCATCTATACTTGTTTTATAGTCGATATGATCCATATCACAGAGATCAACATGAACGAATCCAGGTATATAACGATGCCAACAACCAAGGTTTAATTTCATGACATTAATTCAAAACTTAACTTTATCTTGTTCAACACTTGTGAAGGGTCCATTTTTTGATTCTATAATCTTTGTGTCATTTTCTAAAATTTCAAACCCGTGACCTCCAAAAGCGAAAACTGCCATATCGCCTTCATATAGAATAAAGTCTTGAAGATATTCTTTTTCTTCAGTAAAAACTAAACAACGCATTGACCCTTTTTTTACATAAACAGTTTCTTGAGTTCTTGTTCCTTCTCTAGAGTAATTGGTATGAATATGATTCTGTAGTATTTCTCCTTTTTGATACCACCATGAACCCGCTTGAACAAAAAGTTCATTAGGCGTGATAAAATTCAAGCCTTCGACCCAGTCATCATCTCTATAAATTATAGATATTATTTTTCCGTTATGTTCAATTTTTTGCACTTTCTACCCCTGCATCCCTATTTGAAAGTATAGGCTCTTTTGATGGCCAATTAATATTTAGTCGAGAGTCATTCCATGGGTATGTGAACTGCTCCTTGTAATCAATATAGTCTCCTGAATACGCTAATTTATAGTGATAAACAGCATAATCAGATTTTACATAATATGCATTTCCGCATCCAGGAGGAATTAGAACTAACTTTTGATTTTTATTTGAGATATCAAAAGAAACCCATGATTGATATGTTGGTGAATTATCTCTTAAATCAACGACCACTTGAAATATCTCGCCATACACACATGTTACTAGTTTCCAAGACTTGTGATCACCATGAATCCCTCTTAATACATTCTTTTTTGATTGAGAAAATTTATCATGTTTAAATTCTTGATTATCAGGTAGAAGTTTTTTTAAATCATTTTTTAAATATGAAGTCCAAATATTTCCTCTATCGTCACTTGAGATTGAAGGAAGTATTGATTTTACTCCGTCAATTTTTTCTTCATCAATAACTTTAAAATCAATTGTCATTCTTTGCCGCCATATCCATCATTTTCTAGGTCATACTTAACCATTAAAGATACTAACTCTTTGAATGAAACTGTTCTTTTCCAGCCTAATTCTTTTTCTGCTTTTGAAGGATCGCCTTGCAATAATTCAACTTCAGCAGGCCTAAAATAATCTGATGATACTTCAACGAGGGTCTTTTTAGAATTTGAGTCTACACCTATTTCATCAACTCCAGTTCCACTCCACAATATCTCTATTCCGACCTCCATAAATGCAAGCTCAACAAATTCTCTAATTGTATGCGTCTCACCAGATGCAATAACATAATCATTAGGCTTATCTTGCTGCAATATCAGCCATTGAGCATAAGCATAATCTTTGGCATGACCCCAATCTCTTTTAGCATCCAAATTTCCCAGAACTAATTTATCTTGTTTTTGATTAAATATATTTGCTACGGCTTTAGTAATTTTTTTTGTTACAAATGTTTCGCCCCTTCGAGGCGATTCATGATTGAATAAAATGCCATTTGAGGCAAATAAATTATAAGATTCTCTATAGTTTACACATATCCAGTAAGCATAAAGTTTAGCAACTCCATATGGAGATTTTGGATAAAATGGTGTTGATTCACTTTGCGGCTGAGTTCCAGGAATGCCGCCAAATAATTCTGATGTTGAAGCTTGATAATATTTGCACTCTTTAAGGTCTCTCAAAGCATCTAATATCCTGATAGTTCCTATTGCATCAACATCAGCAGTATATTCAGGCACTTCAAATGAAACAGCAACATGAGACTGAGCGCCTAAGTTATATATTTCATCAGGTTTTATATTGCTGATAAGTCTGTGAAGATTGCTTGAGTCAGTCAGGTCCCCGTGATAAGTATGGAAATTTTTATCATCTAAAAGATGATCTATTCTATCAGAAGTAAAAACGGATGATCTTCTTATGATTCCATGAACTTCGTAACCTTTTTCAAGTAAAATCTCACTAAGGTATGAGCCATCTTGTCCAGATACTCCAGTTATAAATGCTTTTTTCATACAAAGTTTAAAAAATTACCTTTTTCTTTTATTAAGGTAGTATTTAATTAATACAAAGAAAATTGAAAGAAAGGCCCCTAATAGCGTTCCCAAAATTGCTATAAAAGGTCTATTAGGATAAGAATTAATTTCTGGTATAAATGGAGCATCAACAGTTGAAATTAAATAATCTTCCTTTACATTTGCAAGCATTAATTTCTCAAGCTGATTATTTATCAATAAACTTATTGAGTTTCTAACATTTGCTACTTCGGTACTGCTCAGTTGATTTAATAGATAATCAAGTGCTGCTTGTGACTCACTGATATCCTTCTCTCTTGTAACAATATTTAATTCAGTGATGATTAGATTTACAAACTTGTATGAAAAATTTGGAGAGAAATGTTCAAAGCTTATTCTCAAGTATCCTGATTTTTTATCCATGGAAACATTTACTTGTTCAATAAATTTTTCATGCACTTCCAGATAGGTAGGTATCTTTTGTCTTTCTGGAGATGGATCCCTCACCCAAGTTTTAGAATTCTCATCGAAAAGTTTCTCATCAAATACTGTTTTTTCTTTGGAAGAATCATAACCAACGGCAGCAATTAAATTCTCTGAAATATCATCAAAACTATTAAGGTGTTTTACAAAATCCCTAGACTTAATTGTTTCAATAACGTAATAAGATTTATTAGTATTACCTGATGGTAAAGATATGCCAGCCAAAGATGCTATACCGCTAAATTGAGACATGCTGCTGTTTGAAGTATTAGTGCCAGATTGCACTTGAAGAAGAGCAGTTGATGTAAATTTATCTGGTGTTTTTATAGCATATAAGACAGAACTAAGAGCAAATAAAAATGTAATTGAAATTATTAAAAGTTTGGACGACCACAATGATTCCAGTATTTCTGATAGATTTATTTCTTGGCCAGAGCTATCACTATAGTCATTTTCCATTTTCATATTTTATATTAAATAGTTAATGTGTGCTCATTAAAAAAACAAATATGTATCATTTAAAGATTGGTACCCGGAGCCGGACTTGAACCGGCACGCCATTGCTGGCGAGGGATTTTAAGTCCCTTGTGTCTACCAATTCCACCACCCGGGCT
>MDSV01062964.1_pt1 | contig 12817 bp, 9 predicted proteins | sample 810851 | NCBI WGS metagenome assembly MDSV01 (sample SAMN05326640, study PRJNA326480) | marine metagenome | isolation source: seawater | place: Atlantic Ocean: North East | collected 2012 | reverse complement strand
TTGGTTGTACACGTCCACGGTCCACGTCGCGTCAGATGCGCTGGCCAAGTTGAATCCAGAGACACCGGTTCCGTCGCAACCAGGGGACACCACCGTCACATCCAATTGAGGGCTCTGGGCCACTGTGACGCTGGTGGACTTTTGACATCCAGCATCATCGGTCACGGTCACCGTGTATTCGCCAGCTTCCACGTCTGTCAAGTTGGCTTCTTGGGTGCCATTCGACCACATGTAGGTCACCTCGCCTGTCCCGCCCACGAGCGTGGTGGATGCAGAACCGAGTTGATCGCTGTCACACTGGGATTCGCTCGCGCTGGTCAACGTCATGGGAACAGGTTGCACCACGGAAATCTCTTCCGTTTCAGGCGCACATCCGTAGGCCCCCAACAGTTGCAGTTCGACGGTGTAGGTCCCTGAAGTGATGTTGTCAAAGAACAAGGGCGTTTCTTGATCCAATTGGGCATCGATTTCCACACCTTCCGCGTCACGTAGGATGACGTTGTATCGCGCAGATTCGTGCATGGCGTCCACCTCAATTTCCGCATCCTCGTTGCCGTCGCATGTGCCGTCGGTGGAGGTCACCAAAACGTCAGGTGCGGACAACACAGTCACGTCCAAGGTGTCCTTGCAACCGTAATCGTTGGTGGCCACCACGGTGTAGGTTCCACCTTCCAAGCCAGAGATCTCTGCGCCTGTCGCCCCGTGGCTCCAGTCGTAGGTCACTTCCTCGTTGGCCACATTGGCCACCACGGTGCCGCCGTCGCCACAATCGTGGGTCACGTCTGTGGCGATGGCCAAAGAAGTGGGGCGAATCACGGTGTGTGCGCCGGCCACGGCGCCACAGCCCATGGTGCCCTGGTTGTCGATTGCGTAGGTGTAGGTGCCTGAGGTCAAGTCGCCAAAGGAGGTCACCACGCCGTCCGCTGAGGCGCTGCCCGACACGGTTTGTCCGTTGCCGTCGGTCAGTGTCACCGACCAGGGGCCGTCACCTGTGGCCAACACGTCGATGGATGTTTCGCCAGAACCTTCACACCCAGGAGAAGAAATCTCTGCGCGTGCAAAAGGGACGAGGTACACGGTGGCCACCGTATGGTTGGTGTTCACGCCAGTGGGCAACGAAATGTGTGTGAGTTCACCGGCCTCAAGGGGTTGAGGTGTGGGGTTGTCGTCCAACACAATGAACGCGCACCCATTCATCCATTCGCATTCTTCCACGGCCACCACATATTCGCCATCCAAGGGTCGGTTTGCACCGAGCATCAAGTCGAATTGCATGAGGGGCTCGCGGTCGAACCCCAACTGGGTGATGCCGCTCCGCTTTCCTTCTCCGTCGAGCAGGTACATGTCACATGCACTGTAGAGCGAAGAGGTGTTCATCGCATCCTCAGAGCCGAGGAAGTTGACACTGGCACCGTCACGAAGGGCAATGACCGTTTCGTCTCGGAAACCGCTGGCGTTTTGGGCCGAGAACACGATTTTGCCGTCCAAGTCCACGACGTGGTTGGCTTCCGTCCCATTGGGCATGTTGCCTGAGACAGGCATGGTCATCGTGTTCTCCCCGGAGGACAAGTATTGACATGTGGTGTTGGGCTGAAGGGTTCCATTCAAACCGTTGGTATTGAGGTCATCGATGTAGTGGTCGAATTGCAAGGTGTTGATGTTCCAACAATCCCAGCCCACTTTGTTGGCGCCGAGCTGGTTTGCGAGGCCCTTCAAATCGAAATTCGCATTGGTTGCGTTTCCGAACAGTGCTGTGGTTGCATCGTCTGGAATGGTCATGACCAAGTCCGAGGAGGGCATGGTTCCCGTGAATTGAAGGGTGTAGGAATCGGCGGTAGCCAAAGCGAGGTAGACCCCCTCCCACACCGGCAGGACGTCATCAACGGATTCGATGATGGCGTAGTTGAAATCGGCACTGGCACTCCAGTATCCGATGTTGGCGAACCCGACCGGGTTGTCGGCGCCGCTGAACCCCCATGTGGGAATGTCGCCCACGAATTCACTTACTTTCACCCCTTCAAGGCCAATGGCGATGCGTTGCTCGGCAAAGGACATGTCTCGGTTGGGGGTGGCAGGCAAGGTGATTTGGCGCGTCACCAAGCCAAGCAAGGCACCGCTGTTGGGGCGCATCACCGTGGCGCGGCCGAGTTCGTTTTCAGAAAGGATCAATTGTCCATCTTCCATGACTGTGACTGTGGCATCGTCGATGTTGACGTTGCCTGTCACTTCGACCACACCCTCCACGTTCAAAGAGGTTTTGAGCGCGGCGGTCAAGGACGACAACGCCATGTCGGCGCCCAAGTTTTGGGTCGCCCCAATGCCATTGGCCACCAAATGCGCAGACGCCATTTGGGGCAAAGCGTTCGAAGACAAAAAATGGCCATCAAAGGTCAATGTGATGCCGTTCAAATCGATCAAGGTGCCGGAAGGCGAAACAAGCACAGAGCTCGCTTCGGCATCGGTCACGAATGACACTTCGTGGTTGACCACCACGTTGTCGTCGCCACCAGGCACGCAGTTACAAGACCACGTGACAGGCTCACTCCAGATGCCGCGCTGAACGGATTCAATCGTGTTGCGGTTTCCGCGCTTCGCGAACGCCATGACGTGGCTCGTTTCAGGCGCAATGTCCTCAGAAGCCACCGCCTCAGCAGCATTGGCTTCCCAAGCCTCGACTGCAGATGCAATGATGTGCGGTGGGGTTTGGGTGAACGGAAGTTCTACTTGGCCCCACAAAGTGGTGGCTGCAAGGAAGAACAGGGGTGTAAGAATTGCTCTCATGGCAAAAATCTGATGGGTTCGTCTTCGCCTTACGCGCCCTGTTCCAAAAAGGTTTCAATTCGGTTGGCCTTGTGTATTTTTGCAATCAAGCACCACGACCATGAATACGCAAGACGTCATCAACCCCATTGCCCGGTTCATTGAATGGACCTTCAGCACCCTGCTGTTGCCCATCAGCAACAGCTTCAACTGGGCTGTGATTGGCCTTGGACTTGTTGGGTTGTTGTTCTGGTTGGGCCTCCAGAAGAAGTACAACGGCCGCGCAGAGCAGGACGGCACCATCATGTAAGTCCGAGTCAAACGAATCTCAGAGGGCCTTTCCGTGAATGCGGAGGGGCTTTTTTTTGTTCGAGCGTGGATCCGCAGAGGATCAGAGCAGGTCTTGCCCGATGTCTCGGCGGCAGTGCTTGCCGTCGAAGCTGATTGAATCGGCCAACGCGTAGCTCTTCTTCAGGGCGTTCTCAGGATTCGCCGCCATGGCAGAGCAAGCGAGCACCCGCCCCCCGTTGGTCACTGCGTTCCCTCTGGACGTGGAGGTTCCAGCGTGGAAAAGCAAGGCATCTTTTTCGAGTCGGTCAGGGACAGAAATCGTCTTGCCCTTCTTGTATGCGCCTGGGTAGCCTTCTGAAACGAGCATGACTGTGGAGCACGTGCGCGGGTCAATCTGCAGGTGGTATTCGCTGAGAAGTCCTGCCCCCATGTTTTCAAAAAGGTGCAAGAGGTCGCTTTCGATGCGCGGCATGATGACCTCGGTTTCGGGGTCTCCCAACCGGCAGTTGTACTCCACCACGTAGGGGTCGCCGCCGACCTTCATCAGGCCAAAAAACAGGAAGCCGTTGTAGGGAATGCCGTCGGCCGCCAGCCCTTTCACCGTGGGAATGATGATTTGGTTGATGGCTTTTTCATGGAACTCGGCATCCATGAAAGGCACTGGGCTGACCGCACCCATGCCGCCAGTGTTGGGTCCGGTGTCTCCTTCACCAATGCGCTTGTAGTCTTTGGCTGAAGGAAGCAAGTGGTAGGCTTTGCCGTCTGTGACGGCAAACATGCTGCATTCGATGCCGTCCATGAACTCCTCAATGACCACGCGTTCCCCTGCGGACCCGAATGACTCCCCGGACAGCATGTCGCGGATCACGCGCTGGGCTTCTTCGAGGTCTTCGGTGATGATGACTCCCTTTCCCGCGGCCAGGCCATCGGCCTTGAGCACGTAGGGAGGTTTCATGGTGTCCAAGAAAGCGATTGCATCGTCCACCTGGGTTCCGTCAAACGAGCCATATCCGGCTGTGGGGATGTTGTGGCGACGCATGAAGGCTTTGGCAAAGGCCTTGCTGCCCTCCAATTGGGCGCCTTCCTTTCGGGGTCCGACGACCACGAGTTCAGGATGCTTTCCGCAATCCAAGAGGTGGTCCACCAGGCCCTCGACAAGCGGGGCTTCGGGACCGACCACGACCATGTTGATGCCGTGCTTTCTGATGCTCCGGCTTACGGCATCGTGGTTGGAGACGTCCAATTTGAGGTTGGTGGCCACTTGGGCAGTGCCGGCATTGCCGGGTGCCACAAAAAGTTGGGTGAGGAAGGAGCTTTGGGCAAGCTTCCAAGCCATCGCATGTTCGCGGCCTCCCGAGCCAATCAACAGAACATTCATGCATCCAAAAGTAAGCCACCTCAGAGGGTGCAACAACGCGGGTTTTCCACAACGAATGCGCACTTGCCACGACGTGAAGCAGGCGCTGAGAGCTACCTTCGGCTTCGTGCTGAGTGTCGTCATCATCGCCAAAAACGAAAGCCACAACCTGCCGCGTTGTTTGAAGTCGGTTCAGACTGTGGCCGAGGAAGTGATCGTGGTGGACAGCGACTCGACTGACGGCACCCCGGAACTCGCAGCATCCCTGGGCGCTCGTGTGGTCCAAAGGCCCTTCACCACGTACGCAGACCAAAAGAACTGGGCCGCGAGTCAAGCGACCGAGCCGTTCATCTTGAGCTTGGATGCGGACGAGGCCTTGAGTGAGGCGTTGTTGGCCGACATCGAGGCTTGGAAGTCGCGTCCGCCCCGCGCAAACGCGGCGTGGTCGATGCCTCGCTTGACGCATTATTGCGGGGATTGGATCCGCCACGGTGGATGGTACCCTGACCGCAAAATCCGCCTTTGGGCTGCAGGTGCCGGCGAATGGAAACCTGCGACAGAGGGCGGAATGCTGCACGAGTCTTGGGCGCCCCACGACGGGGTCGAGGTGTTCGAGTTTGACTCGGACTTGCTTCATTACAGCTATCATAACATGGCGGACCACCAACGCCAATTTGCGAAGTTTTCGCTCTTGGGTGCCGAAGATGCCCGCCGCGCAGGCCGCACGTCTTCCTCCCTGAAACCCTACGCCCGGGCGGCGTTTCAGTGGGTCAAACAGGCCATTGTACAGTGGGGGTGGCGGGATGGTCGCGCGGGTTTGCGCGTGGCAAAATGGAGTGCCGTCGCCGCGTTTTGGAAGTGGAACTTGGTCAAGGCGGCGCCGTCTCATCGCGCTTGGTCGCGCGTGGCCATCGTTCGCTCAGACGCACTGGGTGACAACATTTTGACCTTGCCCTTGGCCGGGGCCCTTCGCAGGCTGTTGCCACACGTGGAGGTGGTTTGGATTTGCCGGCCTTATGCCCTTCCGGTGGTGGCCAAATCGAAGGTCGTCCACACCATCCGGGTGTGGGAGGAAGTCAACATGGACGCCGAGGTGGAGGAATCTTTGTTCGCGGGGGTGGATGCGGTGGTGTTCGCCTTCCCCGAGCCTCGTTTGCTCGCTGCGGCCGCCCGCGCGGGTGTGCACGTCAGGGTGGCCACGGGTCGACGTTGGGGGGCTTTTTGCTGGGCCAATCGCCGCATGTGGCGTTCGCGGAAGCGCACCCCCGAGCACGAGACGGCGCAGGGGTTGAGGTTGCTTCACGGCTTGGGTTTGCCCGCCCGGTGGCACTTCCCAGAACGGGAAGATTGGATGGACTTGTTGGAATGGCATACGTCAAGCGCAGGCGACCCTGTGCCCGAGGGCTTGAAAGGTGCCGTGTTGTTGCACCCAGGAAACCATGGGTCGGCCAACGGTTGGTCTCTGGCGCGGTTCGAGGGCTTGGCCAAGGCGCTTTTGGCCGAAGGTGTGCCCGTGGTGGTCACGGGATCGCCACAGGAACGCAGCGCCTTGACGCCGTGGTTGGAGCGCATGTCGGGAACGCCAGGCTTCACCGATGCCGCGGGCGCGTGGACCCTCGCGCAATTGATGGACGCTTTGGTCCAAGTGCGGTGTGTGGTGGCGTCGAGCACCGGACCGTTGCACATGGCCGCTGCCCAAGGCACGCCGACTGTGGGATTGTACCGGTCGGTTGCCCCGTTTTGGCCTGAACGATGGGGACCGTTGGGGCCCGGCGAAGTCTTGGCCACCTCAGAGGTCGAGGCGGCGGGCGGCTTGAACCTCTCCGTGGAAGATGTGCTTGCCGCGGTCCATCGCGTGAGGGCGTCGGACGGCACTCAATCTGTCTGAGCAGGGCGTTGGAATGCGCCAAACAAAGCGAGGAAGCTGATGACCACGCCCGCTTGGGTTTCCCAAGCGTCCTCAAAAACGCAACTCAGCACCACCACCACGCCGCCCCACAGGGCGACACGACTGTGTTTGCCAATGCCTTGATGCCACGCACGTGCAAAACCCAACCACAGCAACATCGCGATGAGTCCGCCTGAAATCCCCCAGGTCAAATGCTGCATGTGGGCGCGATGGCGATGGGGCGCAGCCAAGTCAGATCCGAGTTGCGCATAGGCTTGTTCCATGGCCGAAGAGGTGTCTCCCATGCCGTGGCCCACCCAAAAGGACTGCATCCACGCGTGCCATCCCGCGTGCCAATGCGCGATGCGTTGGAACAGGGCGTGGCCGGAAGGGTTGCCGCCGTCCTGCCAGACTTCCCATTCCCGTCGCAGCTCACGCAAGCGCAACCGAAGTCCTTTCGCAGCAGTAGCGTGGGTCGCACCTTCTTCAATGGCCCGGACATCTTGGGGGGAGAGTTGCAGGATGTGCTCGCCGTCCTTGGGCCATCCCAGTGAGGTGAGGTAACGGGGCAGCCGATCGCGGATCGTGAAGCCGGCCGCGTTGGGTTCGTGGAGGGGGAGATCGCTGATTTGGGACCACGCATCTTCCCATTCTGTGGGGCACAGGAAGATATGGAGGCGATGTCCACCCTCGGACACCACCCGCTCAGGATGGTGGATGTAGGCATGGCCCTGCGCAGTGAACGCGGGAAGTTCCGCTCGGGGAACGGGGAGGGGCACCGGCCGAAGCCACAAGGCCATTCCACCTGCCAGGGTCAAGGTGATCGCTGCGGAGCCTGCCAGCAGGCCTCGCCGTGCGGATGGAGAAAACCGACCCCACAGCACCCAGATCAAGGCCAGGGGCCACAAAAAGGCGCTCGTGAGGGAGCCCGTGACCGCTGTGAAGACGGCCCAAAGGGCGCCAAAGAGGAGAAGGTTGGTCTTGGATTGATGTTGCGCACCCCAGACCCATCCGAGGGCGGCCAACATGGCGAGTCGGATGTGTGACGTCCATGGCGTCCAATCCCTGCCTGCAAGCACTTCTCCCTGCCCCACGCGCCATGCACCCCAAGCGAGGGCACCGGCCATGGCCAACGCGGCACTTTGGAAGACCCATTTGGCGGTGAGGTCCGGACGAGGCACGACATTCCAAGAGAACGCCAACGTCAGCAGGGTCACTTGGATGGAGGCGAGCTGAAGTCCCCAGTCGAGGTTGTCGGACCACAAGAGGGACAGCCATCCCCACGCGAAGAGCCCCAACAACCAAATGAGCGGGCCGCTTGACTTGCTTGGGGTTCGGCGTTGCTTGAGGACGAGCAGGGCACACAAGGTCACCCATACGGTGCCCAAAGTCATGGCGGCGTGGGACCAAGGGGCTCCCCAAATCAAGAGTGCCCAGCCCCATTTTGCGGCGTCTTCAGCGCGGCTGCGCTCCATCATTTTTGGTCTGTGGGGCCCTGAAGAATCTCATTGTAATCCTTGGACTCGAGCAGTTTCACGGCCTGTTGCGCCACGGGATCTTGGGCCAAGCCGTGGCGGTACTCGCCCGAGGTGTTGTAGAGGTGAACCACGAGTTCGTGCGCCAACTCGCGCTCAATCTCCGCGCGGTGGCGTTCCAAATCCTCGCTCACGTTCGCCACGAGTCCGTCGCGCAGTGCCCCTAGTGCAGCCGCATTGGGTGCATCGAGCAATTCTTCTTCCGCCGTGCGCTCGAGGGCTTGGAAGGCTTCGAGGGTTTTTGAAGCGTAGGGGAGATCGGTCAGGCCTTGGGCGAAGCCCACAAACGAGCGCCATGTCCCGTCACTGACTTCGAACGCGATGGCGTCTTCTGGCGCGACAAGGGCGTCGCGATGCTGCACGGCAAAGTCAAAAAGCACCCCGTTCTCGAGGAGTCCTTCGAGGACGTAGCCCAAGTCAGGTTGGGGAACTTCCACATCGGGCAAGACGCCACGGCCTTCCAAGACCTCCCGTCCATTCGCCGTTTGGAACGTGCTCAACGTTGAATCGGCCATGGCATGCACTTCACCCTCGTCATCGCGGTGGCTGTAATCAAGCCGTTGGACGCAGCGGCCACTGGGCGTGTAGTACTTCGCCACGGTGACCTTCATGCGGGTGCCGTAGGCGAGTTTTTTGGTTTGCTGGACGAGCCCTTTGCCGAAAGACTCTGAGCCCACAACCACCCCGCGGTCCAAATCTTGGAGCGTACCCGCCACGATTTCACTGGCCGAGGCGGACTTGCCGTCGACGAGAATGGCGATGGGCAAGTCGGGACGCAGGGCGTTGGCGCGCGTCTTGTAAGATTTGTTCCAGTCGGGCGTTTTCCCTTTGGTGCTGACCACTTCCTGTCCTTTGCCGACAAAGAGGTTGACCATGGCGATGGCCTCCCGCAACAGTCCGCCGCCGTTGCCTCGGAGGTCGATGACGACTTGCTCGGCCCCAAGTGAGTCCGTGAGGTTCATCAGGGCTTTGCGTACTTCGAAGCTCGCGGTCTTGGTGAAGGAGCTCAAGGCCAAATATCCCGTGGTCTCGCTCAACATCCCTTGATAGGGCACGTCGGGCACTTTGACCTTCTGTCGCTGCAACTCAAAAGTGAGGATCTCCGGTGCGCCGGGCCGTTGGATGTCAACCGTGACGTCCGTGCCAGTCGCCCCTTGCAAGAGGTCGCCGATTTGGTTTTGGTCGAGGCCTGCAAGGTCGCGTCCGTTGACACGCATCATGACGTCGCCAAGTTGAAGCCCTGCCTGCTCCGCGGGTTCGCCTTCGAGCAGATCGACGACGATGGTCTGACCGTTGCGGGTTTCGATGCTGGCACCCACACCGCCGTACTCGCCGGTTTGCATGAAGCGAACGTCCTCCATCTTGGTTTCAGGGAAGTACCGGGTGTAGGGGTCGAGCTGGGCGAGCATGGCTTTGATGCCGGTTTCCATCAATTCGCCAGGTGCCAGTTCGTCCACGTAGAACAGGTTCAACTCGCGGAACGCGGATTGCATGATTTCGAGCTGTTTGGACATCTCGAAGTAATCATCCTTGACCGACGCGGCCACAACCACCACCAAAACAAGGGGCAGGCCCAACAAAAACAGCAAACGACGCATGTGCGACAGGGGTTTAAATGGATGAACCGAGCAGGCTCATTTCTCGGCGGCCATTTCCATTTCCAAGCGCTTGGTGGCGCGTTGGATCAAGTGCTGGCAATCGGAGAAGGAGGGAATCTCGTTCCCCACAAAGATGAACACCACGGCCCATTGGGGCGCGTCGGGTTTCCAATTTTTGGCGAGCGCCGTTTTCTCAACGCGCCAAGCTTCGCGCATCAGACGCTTAATGCGGTTTCGGTCCACGGCGCGACGGAAGCGTTTTTTTCCCACGGAAAAGGCGGCCTGAAAGGGCACTTCGTGTGACAGCTCCGTTTGAACGGCACGGGCCAGAATGGGAAAGGCCTTGATTTTGATTCCTTTCGCAAAAGCGAGGTCCATCAACGCAGTGGACTTCAAACGCTCGCGCTTGGAAAGGGTATGCACTCAGCCCGTGATGTACTGCTCCAGCGCCATGGTCATCGAGGGCGCCTTGGCGGTGGGAGCGTTGATGTCAATGCGCAGGCCGGCAGCTTCGGCGGCCTTGGCCGTGGTGGGTCCAAACACGGCAATGCGCGTCGGTCCCTGCTCGAAGTCGGGGAAGTTCTTGAACAACGATTCAATGCCGCTGGGGCTGAAGAAGACGAGCACGTCGTATTTCACGTCGCTCAGATCGCTCAAGTCAGAACACACCGTGCGGTACATGATGGCCCGGGAGTAGTCGAATCCTGCATCGTCCAAGGTGTTGGGGATGCTGTTCTTCAACAGGTCGGAAGAAGGCAACAAAAACTTTTCGCCCTTGTGTTTCTTCATCAAGTTCACGATCTCGTCAAACTTGATGGTGCCGTGGAAGATTTTGCGCTTGCGGTACTGAACGTACTTCTGCAAATAATACGCCGTGCTTTCAGAAATGCAGAAGTACTTCATGGAATCGGGCACCTCAAAACGCATGTCCTTCGCCATGCGGAAGTAGTGATCCACCGCCAGGCGGCTGGTCAAAATCACGGCAGTGTGCTCTGCGAGATCGATGCGCTGCTGGCGGAATTCCTGCGCCTCCATGCCTTCCACGTGGATGAAGGGACGGAAATCAATGGTGAGTTTCTGTCTGTCAGCCAAATCGAAGTACGGGGACTTCTCCGTGGACGGCTTGGGCTGTGAGATCAGGACGGTTTTGATCTTTTGGGCCATGGTGGTGCGATTCAATGTCCTCGAAAGACAGCGCGGACACTCCAGAGAATCCAAAACAGCGTCCAGCTCCATTCAAGGACGCAAAGATACAAGATTCCAACAACCCTCTGTTGACGGGCGCTGTTCAGCAGTTGCGTCGTCCGAATGGCACTGATGACCATCGTCAAAACAAACAGCGTCACCACCCCCCACGGCGCAAAGGGCCCATGCATGACGTAGGGGTTCATGCAGGCCACGACACACCAAGCGGCCAAGGCCATGCCCATCCACGTTTGGTTGTGGCGGGAGATCTCCACCCACGCGCTTGCGGTGTCTCCCGCACCCAAGATCACACGGCCGGTCACCGTTCGCAGCGTCCAAGCTGCCGCCATCCATGCAAAGACGGACCACCAAGGCATGGCCACGGCGCTCGACCGGAACGACACAATCAATCCCGCCCAAATCCCAAACAGGCCCAAAGCGCAATTCAGGACCACGCCCATGGTTTGGGGCGTCTCAGAAGCGTTCCGGGTGGTGAGGTTGCGTGGCCGGGTCCAGGCCCACTTCAAGCGTTGCGCTTCTCGTCCGAACCCGGCAAGCAACAGCCAAAAGCCCACAAGCACGCCCACCGCCAAGATCAGAGGCGCTTGATCGGGAGCGCTCCAGGGAGCCAGGACATTGCCGTCTCGCATGCCGGAAAGGTCGCACACAGCATTTGAATTTTTCATGGTGGCGCCACGCCAATGACGCATTTCTCGGTTCCACGTCGGCCCGAGGTCAGGTCGTGCCAAGAAAGAAGGCCCACGTAGCTGCCTGGCAGAGACAGGCTGCCGTCGGATTGGGTGGCATCCCAGGTCCATTGAAATGGATGTTGCCCCGCCCAATGCGCTTCGTGCTGTTGGACGAATTGCCCGAATTGCGGGGCCAGAATGCCGTAGGAAAGCCGATACTCCGCCGTCTCAAGGTCTTCGGGGGGCGCCCAAGTCAGTTCCGTCCTGTCCCAGGTCGCCCCGGGTTGCAAGGTGCTTGGTGAACACCTCAATGAGCTCGAGGGGTTGTCTTCAAGAGCCGTTGGGTCGCTTCCATTGACATGGCCCGGTGTGGCAACCTTGGGGGGCGGCGTGGAGGTCCAAAGGGGTGTGTTTGGGATTCGGGCAAGGGAAACACCGTCTCGCTGCACCACCCAAGCACTTTCGTCGAGCGTATGGAGGTCGAGTTCGGTGGATCCGGCGGGGGTTCGCAGCGAGAGTTTTCGCTCGCCATGAAGCGAAGGGACCTCGGCGGAAAGGCATCCCTCTTCATTGGATTCGACCCACGTGGGACACGCAGACAAACACACGGTTGACGATGCGGGCAACCACCATGTGACGTCACTCACGTGCTCAAAGTCTCCGGGCTGGGCCCAGGGGTCGGAGGACCAGGCGTAGTCGAGGGTCCAGTCTGCCGAGGGCGACGTTGTCCACTCCACAAACGTTCCAAACCCCTCTCGGGGTTCCAACAGCACTTCGTTCCAAGAGGGAAGTGTTCGAAGCAGGTCAGGTTCCGAGGGAGAAGACAAGGGGAACGACAGGCTTGGATCGGTCAGGTGCTGCGGACCGTGCGCCGTATCCGCGGGACCTGAAGGTGCCTGCGCCATGAGCACACCGCGGTGCCACAACGGTTTCCAAGCGGTGGGTGGTGCCCAGTGTTCAGGCATCCAAAGCCCCCACGCGGAGCCTTGTGGAACCGTCATCACCCAATGCCCGTCCAACACCCCCCAAGAACGCGTGGTGGCTTCCTCCACGTCGTTCCATTTCCAATGGTTCACGACCCCTGGAGACATGCCCGCTTCGCTCGGACAGGTCCGCCAAAATTGATGACCGCCACACCAGCCGTCCTGGTCAAATCGCAAAGGTCTGGGGTGATGTTCCAAACTTCGCCCCTCGAGGGTGCCTTGCCGACGGTCATGTCCACATTCGCTGTACGTCGAAGAAGCGAGGGTGTGTCCCCAAACGTCGGTCAAGGTCACGGTGCCCTCGGCATTGGCAAACGCAAGGTCGGGGACGGTTTGCCACAGGCCAGGCAGCGGGTCAGGCATCCACGAGGCGAAGCGCTCACGTGGCTGGGAACACTGCACCAAAGCGGTTCCCGGAGGCCATGGCGCCGATCCCCACGACAAGGTGTCCTCTGACATGTTGGCCCACTCCACAAATTCAGCGTTCACCACAGGGTGAGACACGGGAAGGATTTCAGACAATTGAATGTC
>MDSV01054840.1_pt1 | contig 12817 bp, 10 predicted proteins | sample 810851 | NCBI WGS metagenome assembly MDSV01 (sample SAMN05326640, study PRJNA326480) | marine metagenome | isolation source: seawater | place: Atlantic Ocean: North East | collected 2012 | reverse complement strand
AATCCAATTATAGAAACTAATACTCAACATACACTCCCCTTTGAACCTAATTCACTTTCTAAATGGATAAATGTGAATAATATTGTTGAATCAAGAGATATGGTTTGTGAAATGTTAAATCATTTAGACAAAAATCAAAAATTAGACTTTTCTGACACTGCCATACTTGTTCCAGATCATGACGAAGGAATTAATTTAAGAGAACATATTTTAGAATATTTCAAAAATAAAAATTTAAAAATTTCTGACATATTCAGTAAAAATCCTGATAGACAAAGAGATGCTAAAAAAATTTTTAATGTTTTTGATAGTGATAGAAGATTAAAGATGTCAACTATCAATAGTTTTAAAGGATGGGAAAGAAGAAACATCATAATATTAATTCCGTATAAAACTGATAAAAATTTTGACTTTAAGATGTACACATCAATGACAAGAGTGAGAGAAAAATTAATCATTATTAATTTATCAGAAAGATATAAAAATTTTGAAAATATAATTGATGAATAATTGGGCGCACTATTACCGCACTGAGCAGCAAATTTTAGACTTTTCAATTCAAATTATTCCCGAATAACGTTAGAAAGTCCGGGGCACCTGGCAACAGAACGCCCCTACTCATTTCGTAATAGAGATCTAGATAAAATAAATTTAATCAAAATTAAAAGAACTTTAAAACTCATTTTACTTTTTTCATTTTTTCTTTTTAAGAAATTAATCTTTAAATCTACTATTTTTAAAGTATGCGGGGTGCTATAAATCAAATCTGCTAAAATTTTGTAACCTTTTCCAAAAAAGTATCTTTTATTTTTTAAATAAAAATTTTTTTTAAATATAAAAAAACCTGTCATGGGATCAGAAGTTTTTAAATTAAATAATATTTTAAATATAAAAATTAAAATTTTAGAAGCCATAAATCTTGTAAAACTCAAACTTTCATTAATATTCTCAAACTTTCTAACTCCAATTACAAAGTCAACTTTTTTTTTTACAAAAATATTTAACATTGTTTTAATATATTTTGGATCATGTTGTCCATCTCCATCCATAATTAAGTTATTTTTATATTTAGATTTTATTATTCCTAAAAAACAGGACTGTGAAAGATCCCTATTTTTTTTTTCTAACAAAAAATCTCAAGTTTTTGTATTTTTTTCTTAGTTTTTGTAATGTAATTAAAGAACCATCATTTGAATTATCATCAATAAAAATAATTTCAAATTTAATATTTTTAACTTTTTTAAAAATATTTTTAGTTAGATTTATTAGGTTTTTATTTTCATTCAAAATTGGTATGATGATAGATAACGAATTTTTTTTATTATTAGTGGACATATTAAAAATATGAATCGATTTATACCAAAAAATTTAATGAATAAACATTTTCTTGTTTATTCTTTATTTATTTTATCTTTTATATCTTTTTTTGCAGGTTTTGAATTAAGAGAAAACTCTGCAGGAGGAGGAATAATTGACCTAAAGCATGAATGGCACAATTACAATTTATTAAAAGAGAATAATCTAGCATTTATAGATGGTAATTACGAAGCATCAAGATTTCCTCTTTTTCATTTAATAAATATTTTTGTTAATCCATTTATTGATTCTAAGAAAGACTTCTTGCTAAGTTTTTTTTTATATAGTTTTTTTTTAATATTTATTTTTTATTATAGCTTAATTAAAATTTTTGATAATCAAAACAAAAAAGTATTATTATTATTATTCTCAATTTTGTTGTTAAGCCCATATTTTAGAACCTCATCATTCTGGGGTCTTCAAGAAAATTTAGCTTATATATTTTTTTTACTATCATTATTGGCATTTGAAAAAAATAATAATAATATTTTTCTTATTCTCTCTATAGGTTTTTTATCTTTTTATTCAGATCAGAAATTTTTATTTGTTCCACTAATAGCTTTGTTTAGACTATTTGACAAAAATGAAGTTCTAAGTTTAAAAAATAAAAAATTATTTTTTTATAGTGCTCTATTTTCTATACCAGCACTTATAATATTTTTTTTATGGGGAGGTATCACTAGAGAAGAAACTACATCAGGAATAAATGAATCTTCTTTTAGACCTCAAAATATTGTTTATACAATTAATATAATATCTTTATATTTATTACCTTTTTATTTTTTAATTTTATACAATAAAAAATTTACAAATGCTCTGGATAAAAAAAATTTTATTTATATTTGTCTTTTTTTAATATCATATTTTTTTATTAGATTTTATTTTATTGATATTAATTTGCCAATAAGTGGTGGTTGGTCATTTAAAATATTTCAATTTATATCTGGTTATAATTTTATTTTATCTGAAATAATTTTTTTTTTAATTTCTTTCTGCTCCTTTTTGCTAATTCTTTTATATTTAAGATTTTTTATAAAATCAGTTTTAAATAAATTACTTTTAGTATTTTTAATCTTATTTCCATTGTCTATGGAGATAGTTTTTCAAGAGTATTTTGATCCATTAATGTTATTTGTGATTATTTTTTTTATTCACAAAGAGGATATTAAAAGGATTGGGTTAGGTAAGACTTTTTTAATTTTTACATATTTTTTTCTATTTTGGTTTTCTTCTTTAAGTTATTATTTGCTTATTTAATTGGTGCGGCCAGAGAGACTCGAACTCTCATGGGAGTATTCCCACTTGGCCCTCAACCAAGCCTGTCTACCAATTTCAGCATGGCCGCTTGTGCGTCAGATTATGTGAATGACAACATCATTACAAGTTGATAAACTTTTTCTATGGAATTTACTTCAGAAATAAAAAAAGCTACTGAGCCTATATATCAAAAAATTTCTAAGGCTATTCCAGAAATCGAATGGTCAATACATGCACCATATATTTTTAAGATAAATCAACTAAAAAAGAAAAAAAATGCAGTAATACTAGCTCATAATTATCAGACTCCTGAAATATATCATGGGGTATCAGACTTTTCTGCTGACTCTTTAGCATTGGCAATTGAAGCAGCAAAAACAAAAGCAGATATAATAGTGATGTGTGGAGTTCATTTTATGGCTGAAACAGCAAAACTGATGTGTCCTGAAAAAAAAGTTTTATTACCAGATATGTTGGCGGGATGTTCTTTATCCTCTTCAATTACAGGAGCTGATGTAAGAGAATTAAAAAGAAAAAATCCAGGTGTACCAGTTGTTTCATACGTTAATACTTCTGCAGAAGTTAAAGCTGAAACTGATGTGTGTTGTACTTCTGCAAATGCAGTTAAAATTGTAAATTCGTTAGGAGTTAAGAAAGTAATTTTTTTGCCAGATGATTATTTAGCGAAATACGTTGCTACTCAAACAAATGTAGAAATAATATCATGGAAAGGAACGTGTGAAGTCCATGAAAAATTTAATGATACTGAAATAAATGAAATTAGAAAAAATAATCCAGGTATTAAAGTTATAGCTCACCCTGAATGCCCACCTGATGTAATTAAAGCAAGTGATTTTACTGGGTCTACTAGTGGTATGATAAAATATGTTAAAGACAAACAACCTGATAAGGTCATGATGGTTACTGAGTGTTCTATGAGTGATAATGTACAAGTAGATAATCCAAATGTAAAATTTATTAGACCATGCAATTTATGCCCACATATGAAAAGAATTACTTTACCAAAAATTTTAGATTGTTTGGAAAATGAAACAAATGAAATAATTATGAGCACAGAAACTATCGAAAAAGCTAGAAAATCAGTTGAAAGAATGACTGAAATAGGCAGATAAATTCTGTGTCTAAAATTAAACTAAGTAAAAACTTTATAAGATCTACTTGTAAACTTGCTCTAAATGAAGATTTATTTCCCTCTGGAGATATAACTTCTAATCTTCTAAATAATTATCAAACAAAAAAAATTAAAATGATTAGCAATCAAAATGGTATGGTTGGAGGGCTAGAATTTGCTAAAGAAACTTTTAATTTAATTGACAAAAAAATCAAATTTAAAATTAAAAAAAAAGAAGGCTCTAAAATTAATAAAAAGACAGTTGTAGCAATCATTGAGGGAAATCTAAAAAACATACTTATTGGAGAAAGAGTGGCGCTAAACTTTGTTTCTCATATTTCAGGTATTGCAACAAAAACAAATGAATTTGTCAAACAAGTAAATAATAAAACTAAAATTTGTTGTACTAGAAAAACTATTCCTAACTTAAGAGTAATACAAAAGTATGGAGTTAAATTAGGTGGAGGAACAAATCATAGATTTAATTTAAGTGATGAATTTTTAATAAAAGATAATCACATTGCATCAAAAAAAAAATTTGAGGAAATAATAATAAAAGCAATTAAATTTAAAAAAGGTAGAAAGATTACTGTAGAGGTCGATAATTTAGATCAATTTAAAAAAATAAAACACCTCAAATTTGACAGAGTTTTGTTTGATAATATGAATATAAGAACTCTTAAAAAAGCAGTAAAACTTGCAAATAATCTTTATGAAACTGAGGCTTCAGGTGGAATATCTCTTAAGAATATAAAAAAAATATCTAAAACAAATGTTAATAGAGTATCAGTAGGTGAATTAACACACAGTGTAGAATCTTTAGATTTTAAGTTAGAAATTTAACTTCTACTTATTTTAAGTTGAGCTTGAGCGGCCGCAAGTCTTGCAATTGGAACTCTATACGGAGAGCAAGATACATAGTCTAATCCAGTTTTAGCACAAAAAAATATACTTTTTGGATCACCCCCATGCTCACCGCAAATCCCTAATTTTATTTTTTTGTTATTTTTTCTTCCTTTTTCAGTTGCAATTTTAATTAAATCACCAACCCCATCATCAATTGACACAAAAGGATCAACATCAAAAATTTTATTTTCAATATAATCATTTAAAAATTTTGTACTATCATCTCTACTAATACCAAAAGTAGTTTGTGTTAAATCATTTGTTCCAAAACTAAAAAATTCTGCATGTTTAGCTATATCTTTTGCTTTTAGAGCGGCTCTAGGGAGCTCAATCATTGTACCAACCAAAAAATTTATGTTTGTTTGATTTTCATCTTGTACTTTTTTTGCTATCCTAATTACTAAATGTTTCATTAATTTTATTTCTGCTTCAGTTGATACGAGTGGGATCATTATTTCAGGCATTGTTGATTTTATTTTATTTTTTTTACAATCGATTAAAGCCTCAAATATTGCCCTACATTGCATCTCATAAATTTCTGGATATGATATACCAAGTCTACATCCTCTATGACCTAACATAGGATTTTGTTCATGAAGTTCGGATATTCTATTTTCAAGTTCCTTAATTGGAATATTTAAAGACTGAGCGACTGAATTTATTTCTTTATTACTTTTTGGTAAGAATTCATGTAGAGGTGGGTCTAATAATCTGACAGTAACAGGTAGACCATTCATTATTTTAAAGATATCAAAAAAATCTTTTTTTTGATGAGGTAACAACTTATCCAGTGCAACTAAACGATCTTCTTTTGATTTTGCCAATATCATTTCTCGGACAGATAAAATACGTTCTTCATCAAAAAACATATGCTCAGTTCTACATAAACCAATTCCTTCAGCACCAAATTCTCTTGCTGTTTTACTATCTGCAGGAGTTTCTGAGTTGGTTCTAATTTTCAATTTTCTAAAAATATCTGCCCATTTCATTAATTTTAAAAAGTCTCCAGAAATTTCAGGTTTTAGAGTTTTTGTTTCACCAAAAATTATTCTTCCAGTTGATCCATCAATTGTTATTATATCACCTTCTTTTATTTCTTTGTTTTTAGTTTTAAATAATTTATTAGCATAGTCGATTTCTATTTCACTTGATCCAGATACACATGGCCTTCCCATACCTCTTGCAACTACTGCAGCATGACTTGTCATACCCCCTCTGGCAGTTAAAATTCCTTTTGCAGCATGCATACCATGAATATCCTCTGGTGATGTTTCAACTCTCACTAAGATAGTACTCTGCATCATGCTATTTAACCTCTCCGCTTCATCAGAAGTAAAAACAACCTTACCACTAGCTGCACCTGGTGATGCTGGCAAACCTTTTGCTATTACATGTATATTTTGATTTTCATCTAAAGTTGGGTGTAGCAATGTATCTAGTGAATTAGGTTCTATACTCATCACAGCATCTTTTTTTGAAATTAACTTTTCTTTTACCATGTCTACAGCAATTTTTACTGCTGACTTAGCGGTTCTTTTTCCTGATCTAGTTTGTAACATCCAGAGTTTGTTGTTCTCTATAGTAAATTCTACATCTTGCATATCTTTGTATTGGATCTCTAATTTTTTCAATATTTTTTTTAATTGTTTGAAAGCTACTGGCATAGTTTCCTCCATTGAGGGGAGAGTTTCTTTCGCATAATTTTTAGCTTTGGTAGTTATGTATTGAGGAGTTCTAATTCCAGCTACAACGTCTTCACCTTGAGCATTAATTAAATATTCACCATAGATTTCATTTGATCCATCAGATGGATTTCGAGTAAATACTACTCCCGTAGCACAATCCTTGCCCATGTTTCCAAATACCATTGACTGGACATTAACTGCAGTGCCCCAGTCAGAGGGTATTTGATTTAATTTTCTATAAACTTTTGCTCTATGACTTTCCCAGGATAAAAAAACTGCACTTATTGCACCTACCATTTGATCATTTACATTTTGTGGAAATTCTTTTTTCGTTTTTTCATATATGATTTTTTTAAAATCTTTTATCAAACCATCCCAATCATTTTCGTCTAAATCAGTATCATTCAAGACTCCTTTTGTTAATTTGTAATTCTCTATAAGTTCTTCAAAATTATAATTTTCAATTCCTAAAACTACATTTGAATACATTTGGATAAATCGTCTATAACTATCTTTTGCAAACTTCATGTTAGAAGTCTTTTGAGCTAGAGAAAGAACTGTTTCATCATTAAGACCTAAATTTAAAATTGTATCCATCATTCCTGGCATAGATACTCTTGCTCCAGATCTTACAGAAACTAATAAAGGATTTTTTAAATCTCCAAATTTTTTTCCTGTATCTTTTTCTATATTTTTTAATTCTTTATTAATTTCTTTTAAAACTTTAGAGTTTATTTTTTTATTATTTTTATAAAATAAATCACAAACTTCTGTGGAAATTGTGAATCCAGGAGGAACTGGTAGTCCCATTCTTCCCATTTCTGATAGGTTTAAGCCTTTACCACCTAAAATATTTTTGGGGAATTTTATTTTATTTCCATCCTTTGATTTAAAATTAAATACAAGTTTTTTCATACTAAACTTCTATCTTTGAAAAGTTAAAATGATTATCGAAGCTTTTACACAACATTTTTAAAAGTTCTAGCCTATTTTTTTTAATTATTTCCTCATTATCGTTGACAATAACATTATTAAAAAAATCATTTACTTGAATTTTAGCACTGGATAACATTTTAAGACTTTGTTCATAATTTTCATCTCTACCCAAGCTTGAAAAATATTTTCTGATTTCATGTATTTTTTTATAAAGGTTTTTTTCATATTCATTTTTAAATAACCCTGGGTCAGCTGTACCTATAAGCTCTAATGCTTGTTTTTCTTCACTGTTAAGAATATTTGATGATCTCTTATAAATAGCTACAGCATCTAAACCAAAATCTTTTTTTATATTTTTATTTAAAAAGATAGACTTTTTATAAATTTTGACCAAATCATCAATTCCAAAAGAAGAGGTGGTACTTTCAACTATATCAAATCTTATTTGTTTATCTTTAAGATAATTTTTTAGTCTATCAATAATAAATTCTGTCAATTCTTTGTGAATTTTTCTAGCATCAAATTCGTATCCTTGTTCTTTGTAAAGTGAGCAGGAATAATTTAGCAAATCTCTAATTTTTATATTTTTTTCATTTTCAACAATTAATCTAACTAAACTAATTGCCATCCTTCTTAATGCGTAAGGATCTTTAGAGCTTGTTGGTTTTAAATTAATTCCAAAAAATCCTACTAAGGAGTCTATTTTATCACTTAAAGATAAAGCAATACTATATGGTTTTTTTGGAATTTTGCTATCAACACCAATTGGAAGATAATGTTCGGATATAGCTTGACTTACCTCTTTTTCAAACCCTTGGACTTCAGCAAAATACCCACCCATAATTCCTTGTAATTCAGGAAATTCTCCAACAAGGTCTGACATTAAATCAACCTTGCAAATTGATGACGCTATTTCTATTTTTTCTTTACTAATCAAAAATTCATCAGATATCATTGCGCTTAATTTTCTCATTCTTTGAATTTTATCAAAATAAGAGCCTAATCCTTTAAAATAATTTATATTTTTTAGCTTAGAAATTTGTTTGACTAGATTTTGAGATTTATTTTTATTCCAAAAAAATTCAGCATCATTTAACCTTGCATCTATGACTCTTTCATTTCCCATTTTTACTAATCCTTTTTTATCTTTGATATCTGCCACGACTATAAAATTATTTGTTAACTTATCTTTTTTATCAACAGTAGAAAAATATTTTTGATGAGTTTGCATTGTAGTAATTAAGATTTCATCAGGAATACTTAAAAATCTCTTATTAAATTCACCTACCAAAATTTTAGGTTTTTCAACTATATTTGTTACCTCATCTAATAATTTTTCACTTAAATTCACTTTAAATTTTTTACTTTTTTCAACTTTTTTAATTTCTTTTCTTATATGATCTTTTCTTAATTCTTGATTAATTATGATATAATTTTGTTTAAAATATTTTTCATATGTTTTGAAGTCAAAAAATTTTTTTTCTTTTTCCTCTAAATTTTTATCTGCAAATGTTACGTTTGAACTTTGAATATGATCTAGTTTAAAATCTAAAACTTTTTTATCAAATACTGCTAAAATAGACTTAAGTGGCCTACCCCAATAGAGATGATGATCTCCCCATCTCATTGATTTTTTCCATGGAATTTTAACTAATAAGCTTTTGACATTATCTCTAAAAAGCTCAAATGTACTTATTTTTTGTGAGGGTTTTTTGAAGAAAAAGAACTCACCTTTTTCGTTTGTTTTTTTAAAAATTTGATTTTTATCTAAATTATTTGATTTTAAAAATCCTAATAAGGCCTTTTCTTGAACATTTGTACTAGGCCCTCTAATTTCTAATGATTTTTTTTTGATCTCTTTTGAAATTTTGTCGATATGAATGACTAGCCTATTAGGAGTGGAGAGTGATTTAACTTCACCTTTGATTATTATCTCGTTTTCATGAATAAATCTTAAGAAAATTTCCTTTAATTCTTTCCTGGCATTTGATTGTAAGTTAGAAGGTATTTCCTCACTAAATAATTCTAAAAAAAATTCAGACATTTTAAGTTTGACTTTCTATCCAAATTTTACCAATTTCTTTTGTAAGATCTCTAATCCTCCTTATATATTCAGCTCTTTGTGCAACACTTATAACTCCTCTAGCGTCTAGTAAATTGAATACATGGCTAGATTTTAAACATTGATCATATGCTGGAAGTGAAATTTTTTTTTCAATTAAATATTTTGCTTCACTTTCTAACATATCAAATATTTTAAATAAATTTTCTGTATTGGCGTATTCAAAGTTGTATGCGGAAAACTCTTTTTCTGACTGATGAAAAACATCTCTGTATAAAATACCTTCATCATTCCAAATTAAATCAAAAACATTTTTTTTGTTTTGAATAAACATGCATAATCTTTCCAATCCATATGTTATTTCTACTGAAATTGGATTGCATTCTACTCCAGCCATTTGCTGAAAATAGGTAAATTGTGTAATTTCCATTCCATCACACCAAACTTCCCAGCCTAAACCTGCGGCGCCTAAAGTTGGACTTTCCCAATCATCTTCAACAAATCTAATATCATGATGTTTATGGTCTATTCCAATTGAAGCTAAACTATTTAAATAAAGTTTTTTAATTTCCTTTGGAGATGGTTTGATCAAAACTTGAAATTGATAATAATGTTGTAATCTATTTGGATTATCACCATACCTTCCATCTGTTGGTCGTCTTGATGGTTGAACATAAGCAGTTTTCCATGGTTTAGGTCCTAATGACCTTAAAGTAGTAGCGGGATGAAAAGTTCCCGCTCCAACTTCTAAATCATATGGTTGAAGAATTACACACCCTTTTTTAGACCAATATTTTTGTAAATTAAATATTGAGTCTTGAAAAGAAATAATACTAGATATTTTTTTGTTTTTATTCTTATTTTTAGAAACCATATCTTTGCCAGATAGATCTTTCCTCTAAAGCATTAATTATTTGATTGGTATTAATTTCATTAGATAATTTTTTAGCTAACCATCCTTTTGTCTTTTCAAATTTTTTAATAATTATTTTTTCTCCAAATTTTTCTTTTAAAATTTTTTCTGGACTGCCTATATTATCTATTAATCCTAGTTCTTTTGCTTTTCGTCCAGACCAAAATTCTCCAGAGAACAACTCAATGCCTTTATCTTTTTTTAATTTTGAAGCTCTACTTTTTTCAACAACTTCAATAAAGTCTTTGTGTAAATCTAATTGAATACTTTTTAATCTTTCTATATCTTCTTCCTTTTCCTCTAGAAAAGGATCAAGAGTACTTTTATTTTTACCTGCAGTGTATATCCTTCTTTGAACTCCAATTTTTTGAATTAAATCTTTAAAACCAAAAGATGAATAAATTACACCAATTGAACCGACAATTGAACTTTGGTTTGCATAAATTTCATCACCTGCGCATGCTATTAAATATCCGCCTGATGCAGCAACATCTTCAGCAAAAATTATTACTTTTTTTTTGTATTTAATTGCTTGAGATTTTATAAGATCGTGAATTAAATGAGATTGTACAGGAGAGCCACCTGGAGAATTAATAGATATTGCAACAGCAGGTGATTTTTTAATTGAAAAAGCTTTTTTAATGATTTCTTCCTGACTGGAAAAATCTATTCCCTGTTTAAACTTTCCAACATTTCCTATAACTCCATTAAGAATTATATGCGGGATAATTTTTTTTTTTTTTTAAAAAAGAAAGCATAATTATTTATAAGATTTTTTTGTTTAATATAAAATCTCCTTATAGTTGAAGATTGAGGTGCGTCAATTGATAAGTATAATAAAGTCTTAATTATACTACTCTAATTTTATGGGAACAGTTGTCCAATTAAAAAATAAGATAAATAATTCATATTTAGAGCTTAAAAATTCAGTTGAAGATAAGTTGGTTTTAGTAGAAGAGAGAATTAAATCAAAACTTTCAAGCAAAGTTGAGCTAGTAGAAAAAATGACAGATTATCATTTAAATACTGGGGGAAAAAGATTAAGAGCAATTTTAACGTTGGGATCAGCAAAACTTTGTGGTTATACAAAAGGTACTAGGGATGTAAACCTTTCAGCCTGTGTAGAATTAATTCATGCAGCAACTTTAATGCATGATGATGTGATTGATAATAGTGATTTAAGAAGGGGTAAAAAAACTTTAAATAATATTTGGGGAAATCAATCATCAATACTAGTGGGTGATTATTTATTAAGTAGATGCTTTGAAATGATGGTTGATGATGGAGATAAGGAAGTTTTAAAATTATTATCGTCAACTTCAGCTGAAATCTCACAAGGTGAAGTCTTACAATTACAAAACAAAGGTGAAATTGATATGTTAGAGGAAACTTACTTAAAAATAATATCTTCAAAAACAGCTTCACTATTTGCAGCTGCAACTAAAGTAGGTGCAATTTTAACAAATAGAGAAAGTAAAACAAAAGATGCTTTAGAATTTTATGGAAAGAATCTTGGACTTACTTTCCAGATAGCTGATGATACTTTGGATTATAATTCAGAATTAGAATTGTTTGGTAAAGAGATTGGAAATGATTTTTATGAAGGAAAAATTACACTACCTATAATATTATTATATCAGAAATCCTCAACAGAAGAAAAAAAGGATATTAAAATTTATTTTACAAATTCAAATAGATCTAAAGAAGATTTTAAAAGTATTCTTAAATTAATAAAAAAATATAATATTATTAATCTTTGTTATTCTAAAGCAGAATACTTTATAAATCTTTCATCAAACTCTTTAAGTATATTTCCAGATTCTAAAGAAAAAGAAATTTTCAAAAAATTAACATCGTTTAGTTTGGAGAGAAATTTTTAAGGGCTAAGCAAAACCTTTTTCCAATTTTTTTCATCTAATTTAATATATTTCAGTCTTTGATGAATTCTATTTGTTCCATCAAGCCAAAATTCAATTTCTTTTGGTGATAAATTCCAACCTGACCAATAATTTGGTCTTGGTACATTATTTTCATCAGGAAACTTTTTTTTAAAAATATTTATTGATTTGGTCAATTCATCTGTATTATCTAAAATTTGACTTTGCTTGGACGCCCACGCTCCAATTCGGCTACCATATGCTCTGCTATTATAATATTCATCTGCATCTTTACTAGAAACACTATTTATTTTTCCAATCACTCTTACTTGTCTTAATAAACTTTTCCAATGAAAACACATTGATGCATTTGGGTTAACTTTTATATCTTCACTTTTTTTACTATTAAGATTTGTGTAAAAAATAAATCCTTTTTGACTAAAATCTTTTAGTAATACCATTCTTACTGAAGGGTTGCCCTCTTTATCAGATGTGCCTAGCGCTAAAGCATTGGGATCGTTTATTTCTGTTTTTTTTGCCTGATTAAACCATTCTTCAAATAGCTTAAAAGGGTTGTCTAATTCCCCAAAACAGTGATCAATTCCTAATGAGTTTTTTTGATTCATAATTTAAACAAAATAATCTATATATTATATTTTATGTCATTTAATACATTTGGAAAGATATTTCGTT
>MDSV01212623.1_pt1 | contig 12818 bp, 5 predicted proteins | sample 810851 | NCBI WGS metagenome assembly MDSV01 (sample SAMN05326640, study PRJNA326480) | marine metagenome | isolation source: seawater | place: Atlantic Ocean: North East | collected 2012 | reverse complement strand
CACTTCACATCTTTTGGCAGCAACCTTAGCAGCGAAATAATGAAGATCCGAATTATCAGGAATTTGATCTATTGCCTGTTCAATCAATACCGCTAAGATGTTAGAACGATGCGGAGATAGATTGGAAAGTTGTTGTTCAATCAACTGAATTAAATTTTCATTAGAACTTGCAATTTGATGATATAATAGTATCAAGTCTTCATCATCAGACCTATCTACACTTTCCCAATGATTTACCAATGAAATATGTATCTTTATTTGTTCACTTTGTTCGATAAAAGACCTCCTGACATTTCTAACAAGGTGATGTAATTCCACTTTCAAATCTCCTGAACTCCATCTAAGCAAAGCTTGGTCATCAAATACCCCAATCATTTCACTTACAGAGGCATTGCTCGACCTAATAGGAATCGGCTCTAATGACAATAGGTCCAAAGACGCTTTCTCTTCCTTGGTTAAATTTGACAAAACCGTCTTCTCAACGTAGTTTTGAATATCTGTTGATTGTTCTGGTAACTCTGATTCTGGCTGATATAATTGTAGAGCAAGAGGGTGTCCGCCCAACCTCTTTGAGATTGACATTCTGGTATCTAATGGCAAATCTTCACCAAGGATTTGGGCTCCAAATTCTTGCTCTAAAGGAAGGATTTGTATTTTTTCCAAATAAGAAAAACCTGAAATTGGCTCACGTCCAATCAAAATAATCTTGAATAAATCTAAATCATTCAATTTTTGAAATAACTCATCGATTGCTAAACTATGCCTATTTGAGATTTGATGAATATCATCAATAACTAGAATTTGATTTTTACAATTTTCAATAATCAGATTTTCTAAAGCAACTAAATCTTGAGGTAATGAATCATTTACTTGCCATTGAGAACATAATTGGTATACATCGGTAAAGTCACTAGCAGTTGCCCATCTTACATTCTTTTCTTGTTTCAAAAATTGCTCGCAAAGAGAACTGATGATAGCAGTTTTTCCGATACCTGGGAGGCCGCAAATCAGTATTGAAGAATCGTTGAGTTGTTCGGTTATTTTTGTCAAGTCATCATCTCTACCAAATAATTCAGAATGTTTTGGCATATTGCCAAAAGCTATTCCAGTCTTGATTTTTTTCATTGAACTAATTTTGTTACTGGAGATATATTCTCTACCTTTCTCAGATATATGGAATACTTGTCTTCTTCTAGAACCCCCTCCGATTACATGGGCCATCCGCTTGAATACCATCTCAGATTGCTCGAGTTTTTTTAGGGGTAAATTTAGGGCAGAACGGACTATTCCAAGACCATCTGCAATACCTGGAAGCGAAATTTCTCTGGTTACATCCCAGGAATTCTCAATGTTAGGGGAAAACTTACTCAGCCACGTAAGTATCCTTTTTTGAGATGATGACACCATGGCTAACACCTATGGGAAGTACTCCGCCCTATCAAATACTACGAAGTTTCGTTCAGTCATTACTCTATACATGGTTGTCCTTTTGTGTATCGCCGTTAACGGCATAATATGCCGGTGGAGTATGACCCTAGTTCATTCCCAAAAAAGGCTGGAGTTTATCTCTTCAAAACCGAACAGGGAAGAGTATTGTATGTCGGGAAAGCAACTAGAATCAATGAAAGAGTGCGGTCATATTTCTCTTCAAACCCAGATAGGAAAATGATTACCGAATTAGTATCCCGCTCTGATAAAATTGAATATATTATCACCACATCTCCAAAAGAAGCACTTATTCTGGAAAGGCAACTTATCAAAGAGCATAAGCCACGATTTAATTCAAGATTAAAGGACGATAAATCATACCCTTACATAATTTTGACAGATGAGGAGTTTCCTCGAATTATGTATACCAGACATCCCCCCAAAAATGCAAAGCGCTGGGGGCCATTTCCAAATGCAGGTGCTGCTAAACAAGTAATGCAATTACTAAGAAAACAATTTGGAATCAGAGACAAGGATTGTCATGGCAAAGATGGATGTCTTGCTATGCATATTGGATTATGTAGAGGGCCTTGTTTAGACCCTGAGGGATATGATTCAATCGTAAATGTTGTAACAGAAGTCCTTGATGGCAAGGCCGGAAAATTGATCGATGAATTAACAAAAAAGATGGATGATTTCTCTGGAAAAATGCAATATGAAAAGGCTGCCAAACAAAGAGATCTGATCAAGGCGGTTAGAATTACAACCAGTCAGCATGTTGTTTCCAGTAAAGTGTATCGAGATTGTGATGCCATAGGGATTGCATGGAGAGGAGAACATGCGGCGATTGTTGTACTTCATGCAGATGATGGTGTCGTAAAAGGTCAAGAAGCATGGCCGATTGTCTATCGAGGAGATATTGGTGAAACGATTTCAATGTTTATTTCTTCACATTATCAAAATCGCTGCCCGCCAAGGTTACTTTTGACTCCTACTCCTGTATTTGATGGGACTTCAGAATGGCTAAATGGAAGGAGACAGTCTCAAGTTGAAGTAAGAACTCCTACTCGTGGAGACTTGGTTACTCTTCATAATCTAGCAACTCAAAATGCTGAAATCCAATTATCTCGTTTCATCGATAAAGCGAGTGGTTCTCTTGAACAAAGAGCTGCTGACGAATGTGCTGAACTTTTAGGAATGGAGAAATTAAATCATATCGTATGCTTTGACATGGCCCAGTTAATCGGTGAAAATAGAGTTGGAGCGAGCGTATCATTTAGAAATGGAAGACCAAATAAAAATGAATATAGAAAATACACTGTAAAAGGCAGTGCTGTAGACGATCTAAGAATGATGAGCGAAGTGGTTGAAAGATGGCTAAAGAGGCAAGATGAATGGCCGGATTTACTACTAATCGATGGTGGTGAAACTCACTTGAAAACAATCAGCAAAATACTTGTAGAAAACGATGTATTAGGTGAATTTGAACTCGCTGCAATCGCAAAACGGGAAGAGACTCTATTCAGATTAGAAAAAGAACCAGTAATCCTAGATAGAAAAGGAAGGGTATTGATACATTCGAGAGATGAAGCCCACCGATTTGTAAATACATTTCATAGAAAACAAAGAAATCGTGATAAAATAAAAGATCCATTACAGGAAGTTCTTGGCCTTGGTGCTAAGAAAATGCAAACATTACTGAGGCATTTTGGTGGACGAAAGGGGATTGAGCATGCTAGCATAAAAGACCTTCAAACCGTCCCTGGAATTGGAAACTCATTGGCCAATCGAATACATGAAGCAATTAATCCCTAATCGAAAAATTCATCGCCTATTTCTGTTGATGATTTAGAGGCATTAGAATAATCCTTGAATTGTTCTAAATCACCATGCAACCCTCCGCTATGGAATCCTTGTAAATCGGAGAACTCACTGTCACCAATTCCGACCTTACTCGCTTGAGAGGATTTAACTACAGCACGTTGCTTCTTCAATCTCTTTTTCCTTCTACGCCTACGTATCATTAAGAAGAGAAGTGAAATTATAATTGTTGGATAAACCCAAAATTGAGTTAAGAGATAGACCCAAGAAACTTCAACTCTAAAGGTGATAGTGTCTTCAAATTCACCATTGGGAATCGTATAGGTAACTACTTGCCTACCATCTTTTTCCTTAACTTCTAAATTTCCAGATGTAGACTTAGCATCTTTTAGTGTGATTCCTTTAGGAAGGGTAATTGAAATTGGACCGCTAAGTTCTGCTTCAAATTCCTCATTAACTGAAGTATTACCTGAGAAAGTATAACTCAATTCTGATTGTTCTGGGTCAGGGAATGTAACTCCTTGACCTGAAACAAGACCATTGGATAGTGATGCGCCCATCGCTTCAGCGACATCAACCATTGGACGTAAAATCTGATTGGACATTGCATTGGCAAAGAAAGACACTTCTAAGCTATCCATTTCACCACCTATCATTTCGCCTAAATTTCCATCGATATCCAATTTGAATTCAACCATAGGAATTTCGACACTAAGAGTAATTGGCTCATCATCCCCAATTGTGAGGTCTGGCGCGCCAATTCCCTTAACCGCTGTTTTAATTTCAAAGCCGCTTAAGTCGACATTGGTTAGTGGAGAATCCTCTTGTTCTGGTAATTCTTTACCAATCTGTTGAATATAGGCAGTCAATACCTCTCCAACATTTTTAGAAAAGTCGGTTAAGCCTTGTTCGGTAAAACTGAAAGATAAATCTTCATCACAAACCTCCATGTCTTGGTCATCGTTACAAATGCTTTCAGGGCCCTCGATGACCTGAGGCTCACTCATTCTACTAGCGATATCTAGACCTAAGCGAATTAAATCAGATGGTAATGCCTCCATATGAACTTGGGTTGTTCCTGATTGTTCCAAACGATCTAAAGGAACTGTTATTCTGTGTATAGATAATTCAGCATCCAATGCAAAATCAACCGAAACTGACTGAGTCCATTCATTTATTCTAAATTCTGAAATATCAAAGTCAATAGAAGTTGATATACAGGTTCTCTGTAATGTTGTACAAACTACCTCTCCATCACTATTTTTTATTTCATTTCTCCAGTCGTATGGATTTGTGCCTGCAAATGAAATTTCAGAGTCTGAATTATTATCAAGAGAATGGGTCATAGTAATCTTATTTTGACCATCGATAGTCCTGACCCACGTTGGTAAAATTATTTCTAAAGTTAATTCTGATGGCGGTAAATTATCTGGGATGATTTCTTCTAGATAATCCGATGAAAGGGCTGTTTCAATAGATAGACCACTATTTAATACGCTTCTAAAATCATTTTCAGTTATGACATCAAGGAACTTAGCAATATTTTCATCTCCATTATTTTCTTTCAAAATATCGATAAGTCGCATTGAAAATGGTTGGCTAGTAGTTCTTAGGAATACTGGATATTCTTCAGTCATAGCCGAAGGACCTCGAACACAATAATTCAATTCTACACCAGGACTTGGTGTTTCAGTGCATCCTGTCGAGTGAGTATAGTTCAAACCACCAGCAGATGATAGCCCATCGCTTAAGGCATCAGAGACCCAATACATTTCATTCATCTCGATTTCTTCAATACCTCCAACTGTCGAAGAAATGCCATCTGCAATTGATTCTACAGGGAATTGTGATGTGAATTCTGTCAAATCAACTAGACCATTGTGATAAGCAAGACGAATGCCATCAGAGGTAATTACTGGCAAAGTGGCCTTATCTGTTACACTCACAAGCGAAATATCCCATTCATTCAAAATTGATTCATCAAGATATGCCATCTCTACAACAAAATCTAATGTTGCGGCTGATTCATCAGTCAAGTCTAATTTAATATTCAAATCGATTGCTTTACTGGAATTATCAATGCTGACCGTACTTGTAGATGGTCTGTCTCGATTAGCGATAACAACGGAGATTGGGGTTTCAAGATCACTAGCACCTACAGGAGCATTTCTATGGTCTATGCCCCATTCGCCAGCAAAATATGCTGAATTACCAGGCGTACCAGCTCTTCCAGCAATTGTACCGTTTTCATCAACTCCCATAATGTCTGCATAATCAGGAGGAGAGAAGGAGTAATTGCCTTGGTGACCAGGAAGAGTCAGTAGAGAAAAATCAGTGGTAATCTCAGCCCCCATTACCAATAATCCTTGGTAGGTACGTTCCAAATCAAAAGATGATGAAGAATTGAGACTAAATGCACTCTCAGTCAACTCTATTACAACGGTTGATGAAATACAGATTGGAGGCATAAATGCATTGTTTTCTGAAGCACCCTCTGATGAATATACTGAATCCGTGGAAGGGTCTGTTGAACATGCTGTTGTCACTCCACCCTGTGTGATTGATGAAACATAATCAGTATCTATATCAGAAACATTACCAATACCTGATTCTAGAGATGATTCTAGAGCAGTGTTAACTTCTTTCCTTAACTCTACGCCAACTGTATTTGTCCCCGGGCCAGCAGGGGTAGCATCGAAATAATTCCGAATCAAATCTGCAGGGGCGCCATCATTAGGCCCCAATCCATCAGCGGCTAGAGCTGAATCAAGACTATCGAAACCTAAAGCTGAGCGGTCAAATTCATGGATCGCCCATGTCAAATTGAGTTGTATGTTTGAAGTATCTAATAGTTTGAAATCATAGGCTCCATTTACCCAATCCGGATGATCAGGACTTTGATCTTGAGATGAATTATAATCATCACAAGTACCACCTAAATCAGAACATGTAGTCATTCCAGCCGCACTTGCTAAAGGAACAAATATCTGTAATAATAGTATACTTTGAATCAATAATATCATCACTTTTGAAGTTCTTCTACTAGTGATTTTGTTAACCGTCATGTGCAAGGCTATGTGAGTGACATTCAAAGCAATTACCCTCGTGAGCAATGTATGAGCGATGTAAAACATGCACATTCAAGTTGTATGGCTCTATTAATTCCTCTAGAATTTTCATCAGAGGTAAAACAAATTCTGATCGATGAAAATCTGTATGAAAATAAATTTCGTCCAAGAAGAATTTCTGAAAAATTAGCATTACCTATTCGAGAAAATTATGAGAACATAAACGCAGAAATTTCTAAAATAATGCCTCATCTTAACTCTGAAATTTCTATTGAAGAACTAACTTTAGAGATTAATAAGCCTAATTTAACTCCTGCTGAGTTGATGTTTTCGAATATTTCTGACTGGTTGGAAGATTTTGCTGCCAAGAAAGACAAAACCGTTTTACTAAATTATATCCCTCAAAAATGGGAGCTGCTAGGAGATTTAGCATTATTGCCGTCAAATGCCTTTACACAGAAAGAATGGAATGAAGTTCTCTCGTCCTGTCAAGATGCTGAAATAAATCAGCTCTGGAAAATCATTTGTGATTCTCTAGGGGTAAATCGCTTAGGTCGACAACAAGAAATCTCCAATGATATAATGAGAACTTCTCAAGTTGAATTATTACTTGGTAAGCAGGGATGGGTCGAACTTCTAGACCATGGGGTGCATTTTGGGTTTGATGCTACAAAAGTAATGTATTCATCTGGCAATGTTACTGAACGACACCGAATCGGAGATATAGATATGAAAGATGAAATTGTAATAGATGCATTTGCCGGTATTGGATACTATAGTTTACCAATGTTAGTAAGAAGTAATGTTAAGCATTTACATGCATGTGAGATAAATCCAAATTCTATAGAAGCATTACATTGGGCTGCAAAAAAGAATAATGTTTCACATAAATTGACTATTCATGAAGGAGATAATAAAATCACTCTAGCAAATCTTCGAAATATTTCTGATCGTTGCCATCTAGGGATTCTACCCTCTTCTGAAAGCGTGTGGAAGCCTGCGATGGAGTGCTTGAAAAATGAAGGTGGATGGTTACATATTCACATGAATGTGGCTGAAGAAAAAATTCCAGCTTGGGCCGAAGAAACTATTTCTAAGCTAAAAATAATATCACAAGATATAGGACGGGACTGGAAAATTGAAGCAAAACATATTGAGAAGGTTAAATGGTATGCTCCGCACATTAGACATGTCGTTCTAGATGTTCATTGCCACCTATAATTCATTGAAAAGAACCTGGAGGAGGAGGACCTGTTGGCTTTTCTGACAGAGAATTATTCGATTCTGCTGCCATTAGCATTTCCTCGTCACTGTATTGATTCCATTGAATTGGTTGTTTGGTTTCTGAATTCTTCTTTACAGCAAAAACTATTGCTCCAATAATTGCACTAAACAAAATAATTCTAAGTATCAAATCGAACCATGAATCCATATTTTCGTTGTTAGGGAATGGGTCATAATAATTGGCTAAACCATCTCCATCATCATCAAATTTAGCCTTAGAGTCCTTCGGGAAAAGGTCTGTATTATCTCCTAGACCATCTCCATCGGTATCGTTCCATTCAGACCTATCATCGGGAAATAAGTCTGAATTATCTCCTATCCCATCTACATCTCTATCAAAGCACTCTGACGGGTCTAAAGGCCATATATCTGAATTATCTCCACATCCATCACCATCACTATCAAACCACTCATTGGGATCGAGTGGAAACACATCTGAATTATCTCCGACTGTGTCCCCATCAGTATCGTTCCATTCCGATGGGTCACTAGCGAATCTGTCACGATTATCACCATATGAATCATTATCTAAATCAGCCCAGTCGTCTGGGTCACTTGGGAATAAATCTGAATTATCACCATAGCCATCACCATCAAAATCTGCCCAATCATCAGGATCACTAGGGAATAAATCTGTATCATCTGAAAACCCATCTCCATCTCTGTCGGGACAACCTTCGGGAGAAAGTGAATTTCCTGGTTTACTTGGACAAGCATCTCGATTGTCTCCAAATCCATCACTGTCAGAATCTAACCACTCGGAAACATCTGTTGGGAAAGCATCAGAATTATCGCCGAACCCATCATTATCTGAATCGCTACATTCGCTAGAATCGGTTGGGAAGTCATCGGAATTATCTCCACATCCATCTCCATCACTATCATACCACTCTGTTGAATCTAGAGGAAATTCATCGATACCATCAATGAAACCATCATCATCTGTATCTTCATCAAGGGGGTTGCTACCAATGTCGGCTTCCTCAACATTAGATAATTGGTCACCATCCATGTCATTGTCTTCGATATCTCTGCATCCATCCAAATCAAAATCTAATGAATGGTTTCCAATCATTCCCTTGGGACAGTTATCATCGATATCCAAAACATAGTCATTATCATCATCTTCATCGATATTATCTGTACAACCATCTGAATCATGATCATTTAATAATTCACTAAACGGACATGGATCTATCGCATCGTTTAGCCCATCATCATCAGAATCTCTTTGTTCATCAGAGCAACCATCGACATCCACTACAGCGCCTAACTCTGTTGATGGGCACTTGTCAATACCGTTAGCAATACTGTCTCCATCATCATCTAATTGTTCCCAAGAACACCCATCTAAATCTACCGATTTACCAAACTCTGTCCATGTACATAAATCATAATTATCCATTACACCATCACCATCGGTGTCAGCATAGCCGATGGATTGGATAGCAAAATAAGAGATGAATTTATGCATAACTCTAGTTGGATGTGCTTTGTCAAAGAAGAGATATTCATCTGGATTACTGGCCAATGTAGACGCACTATTGCAAATCGGAAGAGGCAATAAAGTGGCTGATGCTGAACAAGCTGCATCTTGTGTATTGACTATACCAAGTGCCATGCTATTGTCTACTATATCGTTAAACAGCGTCCATGCATCGATAAAATGAATTTCTAACCCTAATTCGACTGATATATTTCCTATCAAAGACGATAGTTTTTGATTGTATGAAACTACTTCAGAGGCTATGGAATTCTGTTGATTTTGACTTCTCCCAAGTATTTCTGGTGTTTTTTCTAGCGGAGGCAGATTAGGTATTATGAATTCTGTTGCTCCAACAGCTGCTAATTCTCTAATATGCGACTCCATATTTGCTACTATAGTATTGGAGTTGGCTGTTCCATAAAGAAAATCATTACCTCCAGACCATAATGATACCACATCATTAGGAGATAATGATGATTGAACGTTGGCCACATAATTTGAAATTTGAGTCCCAACATTAGGCAGTAAAATATAGGAATACCCTACTCCGGTTTGAGACCCACCAAAGGCACGGTTATCTCCTTGATCGATTCCCGAACCTATCGTTGTAGACAAACCATAAGCCTGTGAAACATATTCAATCCATACCTGGCCATTAGAAAATCTACCTTGCCAATAAGGGGGTACGTCGGGTACATTAAGGATAGAATTTTTTGCATTACCCATATCACTTAGAGAGTCCCCAAATACCAGTAAATTATTTCTTTGAGGCATCATAGTGTTTTGAAAAACTATCAAAGTAATATCTCCATCCCCCACCAAAGAGTTTGAAGAATCAATAATATCAATCGAAAAATAATAGAAGTTCTCACCATTGTAAAATGAGTTCATGTATACATTGAACTGAGTGGTGGTGGCTGATGCTTGGAAGATATGGGTGCCATTTGCGACAATATCATTGTTGAAATCTTTGAGTTCCCAGTTTACATAAAGGTCTACTCCAAATGGAATATTTGAAACTCTAACGCTTATCGAAACCGTCTCATTTGAAAACCAGTCATATTTTGCTAATGAAAGTTCAACATTTGCTGAACGGCCATTGTCTGCATCTACTACTGGTGCGTTGAACTGAACGAAAAGCATCAATAAGATAGCAAAAATTGCCTTTCGCATAACTCGCCTAGATACTTGAACTTCAAAGCCCTTCCCTATTATGGACTAATCTTTATCTTCTTTGAGAATTGCAATATTATTACTCATTTCATAAGGGTCATTAGATTCATCAAATAATATAGCATCCAAAACTATACTAGATTGGCCATCCAATGTTGAAGGTGGGTCTATTTGAGTTTGGTAAACCATTGCTACTATGAGTAAAATCGCTACAATGAACGCTATCGAGGTGACTACTCTTGTGTCAAAGTCACTGATGGTATTGTATGTTTGAGATTCCGGTCCTTCAGAATTGATTGTTCCATATGGGTCTGATACTCCAATCATAGAAACTGAAATAATCTGAACTTCGTATATCGGCCTACCTGCCGATGATGCTGGATTTTGAATATCTTCATCGCCAGTTGGGTCATCACTGGTCGGGGTTACTGCAATATTACGAATATGTTGCATACCATCTCTTACAATTCCAAAGGTAGCATATCCTTCATCATCTCGATTTTCAGGATCGAGATTGTGCGCTTCAGTTTCTGCAATATACCATTGTGAATCCGCAGAATCAGGGTCCGCACCTCTAGCCATCCCTATTGCACCATCCACATGTGATAATTTTTCATGGTGTTCTAGTGGAATTGTAGTTCCTGTTCCACCACTGCCACATTCAGGGCTGGTGAAAGGATAGACACCCAACTTTTTGCATGTTGGATCTCCTGCCTGAGTAACAAAGTCATCAATGACTCTATGGAAAAAAATACCATCATAAATTCCTGCTTCAACGTTTTTTATCATATTAGCAGTTGTAATTGGCGCCCATTGTTCAAATAATTCCAGAATTACTATTCCGCTTTCTCTAGAGTCACCATGGCCCTCAATATATGAGACTTCAATTGAAACAATTGCATTGCCTTCAAATGATTCTTTCATAGGTGTATCTTCTTCAACCGGCCCATCAGTCCAAGTGCTCGGATCTATTCCCACAGACCTCCATTCCGGCGCTTCTTCCTGTGCAATAGCAGATGGAATCAAGAATAATAAAATAAAATTGAAGACGGCTAATGTAGCAAATCGCCCTCGCATGACGCGACGATAAGTTCCACATCAAAGAATTATATGCAAAAAAGCGTCATACTCATGATGGAGTAATTGTTGGTCGGTTCATGGCAGAGGTCGATTCGTTTCTAGAGGGTGAAATCTTGGAAGCTGAAATTGCCCCTTCAAATGTCTCTTCCAGACGAGAACTAAATTTGTCTATATTATCGACAATTACCATTTCAGTTGTCTTTTTGTTATTAGCGGTTAGTTTTGGAGAGGCTATCGTCAGTAGTACGACTGATGAAGTCGAAGAGTATGAATGGTGGCAGACTCCTCTTCATCTACGTCATACAATGGATTTACCAATGGACCAACTTAGGGCGCAACTTCCAGTCAAGGGCACTATCGACCCGAAGCCATATACTGAACATTTCATAGAAGTTGAACTTCCCTCAAGTGAACAAGATGCTGGAGTTCCTGGCGAAGCACTAATGCATGTGGCCTTATGGTTACCCGATGTAAAAGAAGGAGTCAAAGTTCCTGTAATTATGACAATCCACCCATACTATGACTTCGGTGGAGAGGGAATTGTTGGAGAAGATTCTAGTCCAAATACTGTACCTGATGGTGGAGTTGGAAAGTGGGTTTACGATACCTTTGTTCCTCATGGTTATGCTTTAGCCCAAGCCTCAACTTTCGGCACTGGACAATCAACACACTGCCAAGATGTCAAAGGACTTGGAGAGCAAACTGGCATACAGGCTGTAGTCGATTGGTTAGGTCAACAAGAATGGTCTAACGGCAATGTTGGACTAATGGGTAAATCATACGCAGGTACGACAAATTGGGAAGCTGCTCAACAACCATCTGAACACCTCAAAACCATCGTCCCTATTTCAGGGTCAATCGGTGTCCAAGAAATGTTCTACCGCAATGGCTCTTCTGAAAGTAGAGCGATGTTGTACGATGCACTATACGAAGGTGCAACTACCGATGCGGGAACAGATGATATGCGAATGTGTACCGATGATTTAATCGGCCCACTAAATCCATTTTCAACATGGGCTGGAGCAGAATTTGGTGGAGCAGAATGGAATGATTATTGGGATGAAAGAAGACATCTTCCCGATGTTCTAGAAAACTATCGAGGTAGTGTCTATCTTGTGTGGGGACTTCAAGATTGGAATGTAGATCCATATCATGCATTCCCGACCTATCAGTTAATGCGTGATGCAGGAATAAATGCTAGAGCGATCGCAGGTCAATGGGCTCATAATTATCCTGACCAGCCAGATAGACACAACGAGTTAGAATCCGGTTATGGTAAGGAAGCATACCCAAATATGAGTCGTATGGACTGGGCTGTTGAGTTATACGAATGGTTCAACTATTATCTCAAAGATATCGGAGAAGAGCCTGAACCGATGGTACAAATTCAAACCAATGATGGCAGATGGCATGTTGAAGAAACATGGCCACCTGAAGATATGACATGGCTACTTCAAGATATTTCTACTGAGTGGAAT
>MDSV01085598.1_pt1 | contig 12818 bp, 9 predicted proteins | sample 810851 | NCBI WGS metagenome assembly MDSV01 (sample SAMN05326640, study PRJNA326480) | marine metagenome | isolation source: seawater | place: Atlantic Ocean: North East | collected 2012 | reverse complement strand
TTTGAATACCATTTCCATAAAGCAACAGCGGAACATGGGTGTCATAGATAAAGGCTGAACCGTGCGTGGTGCCATAAGTACGATTGGCTATATAAGCTGGCAATAGCATGTAAATTATATCACCAGAACGTTTGGGATTATATCCTTTTTGCAAGCGTTCCACAATTGGGTTGTCAGCATCCATTTGCATAAGATTTGATGTGGTATAAGCAGCGGCAATACCATCTTGTTGCTGTATAAACGCAGTAGCAAAACGACTTATCGCGTCAACATCTAGTCTTGCGGCAGCAATACGGTCATGGTCAAAATAAATTTCATTGTTCGACACGTCAAGCACGATGTCGCGCACTCCAAAGGCATCAAACACCGCTTCCTTAAGCAGTTTCACAAAAGGCTTCTTGCTGAAATATCCTGCTGGTATTTTGTTGTCGATTAGATAATTAGGCACAGGAGCCACGCCGTGGTCTGAAGTCAGGAAAACGGAATATGCGCCCTTACCCACTTGGGCGTCTAGCGCCTCAAAAAGTCTAGCAAGTTCTAAGTCCAAACGGATATAGGTGTCCTGTAATTCCTTGGCGTTGGTACCAAAAGCATGCCCTATATGGTCTGTTGATGAATAAGAAATCATGAATACGTCTGCATGGTCATCTGTGCCTAAGTCCTCCCCTTTCAGAGCTGCCAATGCGAAATCTGTAACCAAGCTATTACCAAAAGGAGTGGCTTTCAGTATCTCGTATCCGCCATTATTAGGCGATAGGGCAGCCAAATCATAAGGGAATGTAGGTGTATCCTTTCCTTTGGGTCGCTTTTCGTAGAGACTGTCATCTGGTCCTGTTTCCGCATATTGAGAGATGGGATAATAGGTGTCCCAAGTGGTGAGGTACGCATCAATTTTTCTAGAAGCATTAAAGTCTATTACCCATGAGGGTAGTGCATCCATATAAAAAGTACTGCTGATAAAGTTGCCCTCGTCTCCGCCTGAGAACCAATAGGCGCCATTGGCAGTATGGCCAATAGAGAGGATGGCACTACGGTCTTTTAAAGAAACGCTAACGGCCTTGCCATGCATTTGGGTTGCCAATCTATTCTCATCTGCAAATGTGGAAACCAAAAGTGCAGTAGGTGCCTTACCCCTAGTCTTTGGTGTTCCCAAGGACAAAAAGTTCTGGTCGTCTACGCAGTAGCGCTCTTTTCGGCGTTGTTTGTCAAACCAATCATTACCAATAATGCCATTAATGGCAGGAGGGGTTCCTGTGGCGATACTCGCATGTCCAGGACCTGTTTTGGTTTGCTTGTAGTCGAAATGGTGGTTTTTTGCCACAAAACCTTCGTTGTAAAAACGTTTGAATCCTTGTTCGCCGAAGTGCGATTGGAATCGGTATATGTAGTCCATGCGCATTTGATCGACCACAATACCTACCACGAGCTTGGTATTGGCGCTGTCTTGTTTTGAGGTACAGCCTATAAATAGGAAACCTAGTATAAAATAAAGAGATTTGGTATTCATTTGTAATGTTTTTACAAATGTTAATTTTTATTTTAAGACTTAGGTTATAGTAACATTATTTTTTAAATTCGTTTAAGTGAAAATACTGCATCACATCGGTGAATACATTTTAATGCTTAGGTTGGTTTTTATAAAGCCCACCAAGGGAAAAGTGATACGAAAACTTATTTTTAAAGATATACAGGATCTAATTATCGGATCTTTAGGTATCGTAGCCTTTCTATCCTTTTTTGTAGGGGGTGTTGTGTCCATACAAACGGCGCTTAACATTGAAAGCCCACTTATACCAAAAAGTTTAGTTGGCTTTGCCACGCGTCAATCTGTTATACTGGAGTTTGCACCAACGTTTATGAGCATCATCTTGGCTGGGAAAGTAGGTTCGTTTATTACGTCTAGTATAGGTACCATGCGTGTAACCGAACAAATTGATGCGTTAGAAGTCATGGGCATCAACTCAGTAAATTACCTGGTATTTCCAAAGATAATTTCCATGCTTTTGCTGCCTATTGTGATAAATTTTTCCATGTTTTTAGGGATTCTTGGCGGTTATGCCGCTACCATATACGGCGGGCTTTCAAGTAGCGCTGATTTTATCGAAGGCATACAACTCGACTTTAGGCCTTACCATGTGGTATATGCCTTTATAAAAACGTTGGTGTTTGCCATGGTTCTGGCCACCATTCCCTCCTATCACGGATACTATATGAAGGGCGGCGCTTTGGAAGTAGGTAAAGCAGCAACGGTTGCCTTTGTATGGACATCGGTAGTCATCATCGTTCTTAATTATTTTATCACTCAATTATTACTTGCTTGATGATAACGCTTAACAACATCACGAAATCATTCGACGGTACGGAAGTGCTCAAAGGGATTAGCATGGCTTTTGAACCGGGAAAAACCAATCTTATCATCGGGCAAAGTGGTTCTGGAAAAACGGTGTTGCTTAAATGTCTATTGGGTTTACACCAAATAGATAGCGGAAAGATGCATTTTAACGATCAAGCCTTTGGCGAAATGGACGAGGAAGGAAGGCGAACATTACGCAGGGAAATGGGTATGGTTTTTCAAGGGAGTGCACTATTCGACTCCATGACAGTTTTGGAAAACGTTATGTTTCCTATGCAAATGCTAACTGACAAAAATCAAGCTGAAATAAAAAGTGTTGCCGAAGCAGTTATTGAACGGGTAAACCTTGAAAATGCCAATAACAAGCTTCCGGCAGAACTCTCTGGTGGCATGCAAAAACGCGTTGCCATTGCACGCGCTGTAGTCATGAAGCCTAAATACCTTTTTTGCGACGAGCCCAACTCGGGGCTAGACCCCAAAACAGCCATCGTAATTGACAACCTCATTAGAGAAATTACCCAAGAAAATAACATCACGACCGTCATCAATTCTCACGATATGAATTCTGTTATGGAAATTGGAGATACCATTTTATTTTTAAAAGACGGTGTAAAGGCTTGGGAAGGCAGCAAAGATTTGATATTCAATACGGATAATGAGGCTGTTAACGACTTTGTATATTCTTCAAACCTCATGAAGAAAATAAAACAAGTGCATACCTAAAATGACACTTAGTCTTTAGAAAATATGATCAACTCTGTATCCTTAAGTTTATCATATGCTAATAATTCCTGCTCCAACACACGCACCGTAGTAGAGTCTATTTGAACCAGCCCTAATGGATTAATAAGCAGTTGGCTTTCCGCCTTTCTGTTGTATTGAATTGTTGCTGATGACACGAGATAATCGCCGTAAGACAATGTCGAGACATGGGTGTCTAAATAGGCATTTGCTTGTTTTCTAAATGCATTTTCCCCCAAAGCATAGATAAAAGTAATCCCTGCAGGTATCATAACCAACACAGCAAAAAAGCTTACCACACGAACCACAAACCGACGTCTCTTGGAATCGGCATAATGAATCATGGGAAAGCGTAACAGTTTTACAACTACAAAAGAAGCAAAGGCTATAAAAGTAGCGTTGATAAAAAAAAGGTATAGCGCACCAAGCGTATAGCCAACATTCCCCACAGCTATACCATAGCCAATGGTACACAAGGGAGGCATAAGTGCTGTAGCAATTGCAACGCCAAAAATAACAGATGCAATGGTACCCTTTTTAGTACGCGCAATGGCCAGCGCCGCACCGCCAAAAAAGGCAATGAAAACATCTCGTATGTCGGGCCGGGTACGTGCCAAAAGTTCGGATGATTCTTGCTGTAGCGGAAAAAACAAGAAAAACACCGTAGCGGTCACGGCGCTAAGCAGTACCATTACAATAAAATTTTGTGTGGCTGATTTGATCATGTCCAAATCATTAATGGCTAATCCAACACCAGTGCCCAGCACAGGGCCCATAAGTGGTGCAATAAGCATGGCGCCTATAACGACAGCAGTAGCGTCTGTATTCAAACCAATACAAGCAATAAAAATTGAACAAATCAATACCCAAGCAGTAGCACCTCTAAAGGGAATGTCTTGGCGCACGGCTTCTAAGGTTGCGGCATAGTCTGTATCCTTACTAATATCAAAAAGCTGTACCAAATAGCCAAGACTAAACCTTAAGCCTTGCTTTTTTGGCGCATCTTGAGGATTATCGGAAAAATCAAATTTTGACTCCATTATAACGGACTTACTTCAACAAAAGGTGGAAACAGGTACTGCTTCTTTGTTTTGACACACGTACAAACAAATCGGGTTCTGCGTTTGGCATCTTTGCTAAAAACACGCCCGTCTTGCGCATTAAAAAGTGCGCCCTGCTCCAATTCAAAAATACATTTTTTATTGTTGGGTGGGTCAAATGCTCTAAGCGCCATCGAAAGATTGGCATCAGCAGCAAAGGTTGCCCTAGCATTTTGCATGTGTTTTTTAAGTGGTATTAACAGCGATTCTGGAAAGATATCCCCTTCCAAAAAAGGAGCTACCATTTGTTGGAATGCTGATTTCCACTCCTTTCCGTGTGGTTTCTTCCTAAATGTATAGGAGGTGAACACCTTATAATGTGCCCATTCGTGTAAAAAGGTAAGGAGAAACCGATATGGGTTTTCCATGGCATTAATAGTAATGGAAACAGTTCTTTTGGGCTGTACCCTAAAATCGCCATGCTTGGTTTTACGATTGCGAACGACATGAATCACAACCTTGTGTCCAGCTATAAGCGAAGCACATTTTGCAATGGCTCTCTCAGGTAAATATGAATAAAAATCAGAAGACATTAGGGTGTTGTGTTCGACACAGGTAGAACTTTTCCGTTGTAGAAAAGATGTCCGTCAAGCGCAAATTGGGCAATATAATCGGCCATCATGGCTGCGGTCATGGGCACTTCAAGCCCTGGGAAAGCATCAGAAAGCATTTCTGTTTGCACAGCACCAAGCGCCAATGCATTTACGGCAGGACCCGTTTCTTTGAATTCTTCGGCCAGTAACTCTGTAAGTATGGAAACAGCTCCTTTGCTGCTGCTGTAGGCAGTCAAACCTGGAAATTTCGATGTACCGCCAATTCCTCCCATACTGCTGATATTGACCACATGCCCTGTTGGCTGTAGCTTTTTTAATAAGGCACGTGTGAGATTGGCAAGCCCAAAAACATTAACCTTAAATACCCCTTCAAAATCGGATTGTGTGGTTTCGGCAAAGGGTTTGTTAACCAGCTTTCCTGCGTTATTAATCAGGGCATCAATGGTGTCAGGTGCCTCATTTTGCGCCCACGATACTACGGCATCTTCATTTGTTAAATCAAGTGCGTTGACTGTGACGTTGGGCAAATTTAGCTGCGTTATGGGTGTCGTGTTGCGGGAGAGTGCCCAAACCTTGTGATGATGCGCTGAAAACCATTTAACCAGTGCTAGACCAATACCACGGCTAGCTCCAGTTATCACAATGTTTTTCGAAGTATCCAAAACAACTAGACGACTAATCGAATGGGATTTTCGATATACTCTTTAAGGGTTTGTAAAAATAGCGCTCCAGTTGCGCCGTCCACTGTTCTGTGGTCACAAGCTAGGGTAAGCTTCATTGTATTGCCCACAACAATTTCTCCTTCTTTTACTACAGGTTTTTGCACGATGGCACCTACAGAAAGAATCGCGGAATTGGGTTGATTGATAATGGATGTGAACTCATCAATTCCGAACATACCTAGGTTGGAAACAGTAAAGGTACTGCCATCCATTTCTTGTGGCGTAAGCTTTTTACTCCTTGCTCTACCGGCAAAATCTCTCACTTGTGAACCAATTTGTGGGAGGTCCATTTCGTTAGCAAACTTCAACACAGGAACAACAAGACCATCTTCAACGGCAACGGCTACACCTACATGCACATGGTGATTGAGCACCATTTTATCGTCAAACCATTGAGAATTTACCTGTGGGTGTGCTTTTAGGGATAGTGCCACTGCTTTTACCACAATATCATTAAATGATATTTTGGTGTCTGGAATGGAGTTGTATTGTTTTCTAAAGGCAATTGCTGCATCCATATCAAACTCCACGGACAAATAGTAGTGGGGTGCGCTGAATTTTGATGCCCCAAGACGTTTTGCAATGGTTTTACGCATTTGCGAATTGGGAATTTCTTCTTGCTTTTCTTGACCCGCAGGAACAAAGACTGCGGCTTGCGCAGGCGCAGCTGCTGCAGTTGCTGGAGTAAATTGCTCAACATCGCGTTTTACAATTCTTCCAGATTCTCCAGTTCCAGTCACAAGGTTTAGGTCAATACCTTTTTCCTTGGCAATTTTTTTAGCTAATGGAGATGCCATTATTCTTCCACTACTTGTTTTAACGGCTTGGGGGGGTGCAACTGCAGCAGCAACTGCAGGAGTTTCGACAGGGATTTCCGTTTGTACGGGTGCTGCAACAGGCGTTGGCTCTGGAGTAGCTGCTTTTGGTGCAGCAGCAGGAGCAGCAAGAATGGCTGCAACGTCTGTGCCCTCAGGGCCAATAATGGCAAGTAACGTATCCACTGCGGCGGTTTCACCTACTTGAATACCAATGTGCAATAGAACTCCCGAAAAGAACGATTCAAATTCCATGGTGGCTTTGTCCGTTTCGATTTCGGCTAGTATGTCGCCTTCTTCAACGGTATCGCCAACTTGTTTAAGCCATGAGGCTACGGTTCCTTCTTCCATGGTGTCACTCAGGCGCGGCATGTTGATAATTTCAACACCTTCGGGGATGGCTGCAGCTTCCGTTTCAGCGGGAGGCGCTGCAGCTGGCGCTTCCTCAGTTTTTGCTTCTTCAGCAGGTGCAGTTGCATTGAGCAGTGCTGAAACATCTTCGCCTTCTTCACCTATGATGGCCAACAACACATCTACAGGAGCGGTTTCACCAGCTTGAACGCCTATGTGTAAAAGTGTGCCCTCGTGAAAAGATTCAAATTCCATGGTGGCCTTATCGGTTTCGATTTCGGCAAGAATATCACCTTCTTCAATTTTGTCACCTACTTGTTTTAGCCACGAAGCTACGGTTCCTTCTTCCATGGTATCGCTAAGGCGCGGCATATTGATGATTGTAGCCATATTATAGTTTGTGTGAGATAAATGGATAATCTTCTTGTTCGTAAACTGCGTCGTACATTACATTCTTTTCAGGGAATGGCGATGACTCTGCAAAGTCTTCGCACTCCTTAACACGAGCTTTTACATCCACAAGTACTTCAGCCAGTTCTTCTTCAGTAGCGTAGTTTTCCGCTAGGATAATATCTTTTACCTGAGTGATGGGATCAATCTTACGATATTCCTCCACCTCATCCTTAGTGCGATAATGTTGTGCATCAGACATGGAGTGGCCACGGTAACGATAGGTCTTGGCCTCCAAAAATGTAGGACCATCGCCACGTCGTGCACGCTGAATGGCTTCGTCTATACCTTCTGCAACAGCAACAGGATTCATCCCATCAAGAGGGCCACAAGGCATTTCATAGCCTAGTCCAAGTTTCCAAATATCTGTGTGGTTGGCTGTACGTTCTACTGAGGTACCCATGGCGTATCCGTTGTTTTCGACAATAAATACTACAGGCAGCTTCCAGAGCATGGCCAAATTAAGTGTTTCGTGAAGTGAACCTTGACGCACAGCACCATCGCCCATAAAACAAAGTGTTACGGCATCGCTTCCATGGTATTTATCTCCAAAGGCCATTCCAGCACCAAGAGGTATTTGACCTCCTACAATACCGTGACCTCCGTGAAAACGGTGTTCTTTTGAGAAAATATGCATCGAACCACCCAGCCCATTTGATGTTCCTGTAGCTTTTCCATATAACTCAGCCATCACTCTTTTAGGGTCAACGCCCATTCCTATGGGTTGTACGTGATTACGGTATGCGGTAATCATGCGATCTTTGGTAAGGTCCATGGCGTGAAGCGAACCTGCTAAAATAGCTTCTTGTCCATTGTAAAGGTGTAGAAACCCACGAACTTTTTGTTGTATGTAAACCGAGGAAAGTTTATCTTCAAACTTGCGCCAGAACATCATGTTTTTGTACCAATCGAGATAGGTGTCACGTGTGACTTCTTTCATAATGCGCGTCAATTATGCGAATGGCAAAGATAAGGCAACTTACTTTGGCAAAAAAACGAAAACTAAGGCTTAATAGCGCTCTGCCCCAAAATTAAACGTCAAGGAGAACCTCAAGGTGTTTTCTAGTGGGTTTACAACCCTGCCAGCAGATATTAAATAGGACAAATCAACATCGATAACATTATATTTAAATCCAGCACCGAGGGTGAAGAATTTTCTAGCTCCTTTTAGTTCGTTCTCATTAAAGTATCCTGCACGCAATGCAAATGATTCATCATACATGAATTCAGCACCAAGCGACCACGTAAATTCTTTTAATTCCTCGCTGAAACCGTCGGGCGCATCGCCAAACGACTTAAAGATACCAGACAAAACACCCACGTCACTGGGTTGCGCATATCCAGTAATATTTCCATCACCGTCTGTAATGGGTTCGCTTGGTGAAGGTACCAAAAGCTTGTTGATTTCCAAGCTTACGGCAAGTTTGTTATAGGAATCAAAAATAAAATCAAAACCACCACCTAGCTTTAAGTTAGTGGGTAAAAAGTCTGATTGTCCCTCGTCTTCATATTTTAATTTGGGACCTATGTTCGAAATATTGAAACCTGCACGCCACATACCAGAAAAGCTGGAGTAAGGCACTTCATAAGACTGGTAAAAACCTGAGATACCAACAGCCACCGTGCTCGCAGAAGTACTGTCGTTTGTTGTAGATGATCTTAATTTTAGGTCCGAAGTCAAAAACGATCCTTGAATGGCCATGGAGAATTTATCGCTCAGCTTTAGTGCATAAGAAGCATCAAAAACATATTCGTTAGGTCTTTCTATAAGTGGGTTTATAAAATCCGCAGGTGTTTCACCAATCTGGATTTCACCAAGGCTGAATTAACGCAAACCAACCGCCCAAGCAGAACGGTCATCTATGGCCCTATAATACGTGACATCAGCTAAAAAAATATCGTTTACCAGCTTGCTCAAATAAGGCGTATAGCTGATCGCAGCACCCGTATCGTTTCCTATAAAAGCATATTTTGCTGGATTCCAATGGTTGGCAAATGCATCTGAAGAGGTAGCCACACCTTGATCACCTAAAGCAGCAGCGCGCGCATCAGGCGCTATGGATAAAAAGGGTACGGCTGTGGTGACCACGCGAATGTTATTTTGAGAAAAAGTGAGTTGGGCTGCCAATAAAAGCAGTGTAAGTAGTGTTATTTTTTTCATAATTAGTTAACAATAAGTTTTCCAGAATATATATCGCTTGAATTTGATAACGTTGAAATTAGTTCAATCGTGTATACATAGGTTCCTTTATTTACTTTTTGACCGCTGTAGGTTGTTGCATCCCACGTTAAGCTATCGATCAGGTAGCTTGATGAGAACACTTCTTGGCTGCTATCCCAAATGCGTTTCCCGTCGACGGTAAATATAGAAATTTTCACGTCAAGCAACTCTCTAGGCCTGTTGTGTTGCACAAAAAATGTGGTTTGATTTGTAACAGGGTTGGGCGAGTTAAATACATTTTGGATTTGAATTACGCTGCTATCAACCACGGTAAAACTAATGGTTTTACTACTTGGATTGTTATGGGTGTCCCATGCGCGGAGCGTAAGGGTGTGAAATCCCAATTCCAAATTGTTTAACGGATACGAAAGCGTTCCTTTGGTGAAATTATCCAACACTGTGGAATAAAAAGCATTGAGCACATACGGGCTCGCTTGATTGTTGTCTAGCGTAGCGGTGATATCGTGTCCCAATCCGCCAGACGAATTAATGCCATTTTCATCTTCAAAATCAACGATAAGCATTGGGCTATTAAAAACTTTTCCACCATCAACAAAACTTCTGTTTTCTAAAAAGACGTCTATTGTGGGGCCTTGCGTATCGCTAGCAGCAGCCGTGTTTATTCCTCCTATGTCGAACTGATTTGAAGAACCACCCACAGACTCGGTCTTATCCTGATTAAAGGCAATAAAACTGATTCTAGCAGCATCTACATCGAGATTGATGTCTTTTGGAATAACAAAAGTGGACGAAAATAAGCCATCGGTAACCGTAGCAAGCCCTTCGAAAACCTGTGCGCCAAGTGTTTGAAAGTTCATTGTTTTGGCTTGGTCATTGCCCAATGTTGAGCGTTCCACTTCTTTATCAAAAATCTGTAGGCTTACTGTACCATTAAAATCTTGTTGAAGCACCCCTGAAGGACCCAATATTTGACCACCCAAAGTGATCTTATCAAGTGCTTTAAATTGCCGCGCTCCAACAGCAACCTCATCAATGGGTACGCCATTTAAATGCGATATGGCAATTTCTCGCTTGGGAATATGAAGTTTAAGGGCTGGATCACCGATATAAAACAGCACTCGTTTTTGGTTTGCATCTGTAAATTCATTTTTAGCACGCCGTAAGGCTTCAGCAATACTGGTGTAATCTTCACTTCCGTAAGCAAATAAGTACTTAGATAAAATTTTGTTGTAATCAATCCCTCTGTTAATGAAAATCTGTCGGGTAGTTGAAACCATACCAATGGCACCGCCTGTTGGATTTTGGTAAAGCATTTCACCAGCTGTGGGTCTAGTGTGGTTGTCAAATCGGGAAAACTCGCAAGTAACCGTGATAAAAAGCGGGTATTTCCCTGGATGAAACAAAGTTGAGGCCATGTCTTTATCCACAATAAATTCTTGAGCCAAACCATCTTCTCCTCCGTGTCCAAAATAATTGACAACCAAAGTCCCTTGAGATAACCTATTCGCTAAAGCAATCTCCACGTCTGGGTAACGGTCTCCCCCCGCTGAGGCAACTTGCTTATAGGCGTCTGAGTGAATCTTGGTAATATTCATCAGCGGTTTCTGACGCACAATTTCATCACCCAAAGCATCAAGGGTAACTTGAAGTGAAAAGTCATCTTTATTTTTTCCTACATCTGCATCATCGGAAAGAATTGTAAAGCTATTGTTCCAGCTACCCTTATTTGTTGGGCTTTCGTAATCGATAACTTTATTTACCAAAACACGCGCTTGAGAAGCATCGGAAAAAACCATTCGACCTACGGCAACATCCATATGGTCAAAAGACGTTAGCATTCCTTCATTTTCGTCCAACATGACGAAAAAATCATCTGACATAAAGGAATTCGTTAATGAAAAACTATTTAACGCATGGAAAGTCGGTACCACCATATCGTTGGCAGCAGTTCTTTTTTTATAGTCATAACTCGTGTCCCCAAACAAGCACAAGTATTTGAGTTTTTTGCCCTGAGAAAAATACAGGTAGCGCACAAAGTTTCGAATTGCAGCAATATCTTGTTGCCCTGTTGAGAAGGCCTCATAAATTTCCTCAACTGTTACGACTTGAGCCGACAATCCCGCCACATTTTTGCGATGACTCACCAATAGCTCTGCTTCTTTCCGAAATGCTTCTGATGTAATCAACAAATACGTTGTGGGCGGCAATGCCATTAGGTTCTTTAAAAACGAAGTGGGGTTCAATACACGTGTGCTGCGTCTATAGGTTGGTGTTTTATAGGCTGTTGACAAATAAAATTTACTGTCTTCGTCCACAATGACATCACAGCCAAATGCAGTTGCGCCAGCAGGCGGCATGTGAACAACATCACCATCCAGTTCCCACACACAGGTTTCGGGCGAAGCAGCAGCTACCGCCAGCTGTTGCGCGGCGTCTTGGGACGCCAATGAGAACATAAAACTACCTCCAGCGCCGTCCAAGTTTCTTTGGTATTGCGCCATAATAAAATCTAAATATCCATTGGAAGACAAATCGCCATTAGCGTCATATAGTAGTTTTGCTGTAATGCTTTCTGCGGCATTTTGCGGCAAATGAATCATGCCTCTAAGCTTATTGAAACTTGTGCTAGGCGCTGAACCAACTATCGTTTTACTGGTACCGCTGATGGATTTAGCATCTGCATCTCCGCCAATGGTTAACCTAAATGAGGTGGTGTTTGAGCCGTCTGAAGCAACTCTTGCCGCTACATCAATTTGAGTGCCCGAGGCAACATTAGGCGTTTCAAGTGTGAATGATTCTTCCTTAACATTAGAAAAACGCTTACCAAACCATCGCCTCCCAAGCGATCCTATATTGTATTTATCCTCCTCTAAAAAAGCAGTGTAAACGGCATCGGTTACTGCAGCTGTTTCTGGACTAGCTGTACCTTCCATAGCCAAGGCACGTTTTCCAAAAAAGGTGCCATATGTTATATAATATTGTGCGGTGTCATGATAGAGGTTTAGATAGGTTTCACTTTCTTTGTTCCATGTGTCGTTGGCATAACCCATAAAAAGAATGTAATCCGCATCATCAAAGCTACCGTCTTCCTCTCCCTTTACGATGAGTGCATTCTCGTACAAGGTTTCAACCGCATCGCCCAATTTCAATGGTAGCATTTGACCACCACGCCCAAAAATTCGAATGGTCCTTGGGTCTATTTCCTGAACGGGAAGGTCGAGTTTGCTCAAAAAATCTTTGGTAATTTTATGAACCCCCGTTTCTTCAACGCTAAATTGACGCCACGAAACCATCGTTTCGTCTAAAAAAGGATGCGTATTCAAGCTTTGTGCAGAAATGAGATTCCATCCACAAACAAAGAAGAAAAAAGCTAATAATTTGTTACGCATGTATAGTTATAACGATAATGGATATGTATTCGTATAATGAGTATTGCATACTAATTTACACCTGACTTCGTTTTGTAAGTACATAAACGCACTATTTATTCGTATATTGCACCTTTGATATGAATCGAAAATTAACAATGAAAACGTACACAAATCTATTC
>MDSV01194098.1_pt1 | contig 12820 bp, 15 predicted proteins | sample 810851 | NCBI WGS metagenome assembly MDSV01 (sample SAMN05326640, study PRJNA326480) | marine metagenome | isolation source: seawater | place: Atlantic Ocean: North East | collected 2012 | reverse complement strand
TATTTATTAATTAATTATAATGAAAATAAAACGAACCAATATTTTTACATGGCTATTCTGTTTTCAATGTCATTCTTGATTTTGGTTTTATCAATATTAATTAACGTAGGAGTAATATACGGAAAAAAAATTAATTTTTTCAAGTTTAAAAAAGAAATGAAATTTCCAAATTTTATTATATTTTTTTCTGTAATTTTTTATATCACTATTTTTACTTTTGTTTTACCTGGTTTAAAATATTTATTTCCAAGTAAGATTATTTCTGATGAACTAAAAAAAATTAATTATGAAGAATTATCTATTACTGGGTATCATGAACCAAGTTTAGTTTTTTTAGCTCAAGGTAAAATAATTTTATCAGATCCAAATGAAGCAGCCATTTTTCTTGCAGAAGGAAATAACAACCTTGTTTTAGTTGAGGGTAGAGAATTAGATGAATTTATTAATTCATCTTCAAGTCTAAACCTTAAATTAAAAAAAATAAAAGAAATTAAAGGTTTTAATTATTCAAAAGGTCAAAATATAAAAATTCTTTTTTTTAAAGTAGCCAAATAACTACAAAAATTATAAAAGATATTAATGTTAAAAAATCACAACATTTCAATTGTAATTCCAATAAAAAATGAATCACAGAATATACAAAAACTTACTAGAGAAATTTACAAAGCATGTAATAAAATAAAGTTTGAAATCATTTTTGTTAATGATGGTTCTGATGATAACTCTATAAATATTCTAAAGATTTTAAAAAAAGAAAATAGAAATTTGAGAATCTTAAATCACAATTGTTCTAAAGGACAATCAGCTGCGTTAAAAACAGGTATTCATAATTCAAGTTATGAAATAATAGTAACTCTAGATGGTGATTGTCAAAACGATCCCAAAGATATACCGGCCATGCTTAAAAAATTCATTAACAATTATGAAAATAACTTAATAATGATTGGTGGAGTAAGAGTAAATCGTAAGGATAATCTTGGAAAAAAAATTGCATCTAAATTTGGTAAATTTTTCAGAAAAAAATTAATCAATGATGATCATCCCGATACAGGTTGTGGCATTAAAATTTTTCATAAAAAATTATATTTGTTACTTCCATATTTTGACCATATGCACAGATTTTTGCCAGCGTTAGCATCTAGAGAAGAAGCATTAGTGTTGCAACATGATGTCAATCACCGGCCAAGATCAAAAGGAAGCTCAAATTATACAAATCTTGGAAGATTATTTGTTAGTATTTTTGATATTGTTGGCATGATATGGTTGTTAAAAAGATATCCTAAAAATTTAAAAATTAATGAAATTAAAAAATAGGCTCTATTTATGAACTTCATCTCACTCTTATCGGAAAAAATTGAACTAGGCGCAATTGTTGTATCAAATGTCATTATTTATTTGATCCCATTCATGTCAGATGTCTTGTTGGATAAGCCTGAAAATATAATGGTCATCATTGGTTTTGGTGGACAAGGTTTATTTGCAGCTAGATTTCTAATTCAATGGATAACAAGTGAAAATGCTAAAAAGTCAGTAATACCTGTAGCTTTTTGGTATTTTTCTATCACAGGTGGTTTAGTTTTGCTGACTTATGCAATATGGAGAAAAGATCCTGTGATTATTGCAGGTCAATCAGTGGGTATTTTGATTTATGCAAGAAATTTATATTTTATTCATAAAAATGAAAAATAGATATATTAAATTGTAGTTTGACCCAATTTTAAAATTAATTTCCACTCTGTTTTTGAAACAGGAGAGACAGATAATCTACTTTGCTTAACTAAAGGCATATTTAATAACTCTTTTGTGTTTTTTATTTGATCAAGTGTAACAAATTCATTAAGTTTTTTTACTGCAACTAAATCAACCATCCCAAATATTTTTTTTTTGTCCGTATGATCTGGATAATATTCTTTTATTACTTTTACTATACCAATTATTCTTCTTTCTTTAACAGAATGATAAAAAAAACCAAGATCTCCAATTTTCATTTTTTTCATATTATTAGATGCTTGGTAATTTCTAACACCATCCCAGTGTTCTCCAATTTCACCTTTTTTAACTTGATCATCCCATGACCAAGTATTTGGTTCAGATTTAAATAACCAAAAATTCATTTTAAAAAAGCCTTTCAATTTTTAAATTCTATTCCAATAGGACGATTTAACAAACTTAAAATAATTTTATCAATAGATTTATGATTATATATATAATCAAAAATAGAATTTATAATGGGGGTATCTAATTTATATAAGTCTGATAAATATTTAGCTGATTTAAGAGCGTAAAGACCTTCAACAAGTGGAATATTTTCATTATTTTTGTTTTGAGCAAGGTCTAACCCATACTTCATATTTCTTGATGTTGGAGAGCTACATGTTAAAATCATATCACCTATTCCAGCCAATCCAAAAGCAGTTTCTTTTTTGCCACCAAGCTTCAGTATAATTTGTGATAATTCTCCTATTCCTCTAGTAATAATTGCTGACTTTGCATTCTCACCAAGTTTTAATCCATCTGATATACCTGTTCCAATTGCAAAAATATTTTTAATAGCTCCAGATACCGATGCCCCAATGATATCATTTGATGGATAAAGACGTAAGCAACTATTCCTGAAAAGAGTAGATATTTTTTTGCTCAGCATTTCACTCTCACTTGCTATAACTGCAGCTGATGGCAAATTTTTAGCAATTTCACTAGCAAATGTTGGCCCTGTTAAAATACCATAGATCAGGTTTGGATGTTTTTTTGAAATTATTTCAGCAAATAGTTCTCCTTTATCATTTGCAAAGCCCTTCGAAGTTAAAATAATTTTTACATTTGGATTTGATGAAATCACCTCATTAACCGCTTCTTGAACTCTAAAACTTTGTGTTGTAATGAAAACAATATCAGCATTTTTTAATATATTTTTATCCATAAAAACATCAATATTTTTTGGAAAAGTAATGCCAGGAAAACATTTAGATATACCATTATTTAAAGATTGCATTCTTTTTTTATCAGAAACTAATATTGATGATTTTGTATTACAATTTGATAAAGCAATCGCTAAAGCTTGTCCCCACGCACCTCCTCCATAAAACATAATTTTGTAAGAATTTACCATTAAGCTTTTACGCCTTTTTTACCTACAAGTCTCATAGTTGGCTTATTATGATAAGCAAGTGGATCTAATGGCCATCTAGGTCTTGGTTTAAAATTAAACATAGTGTCTTGTTTATGATTATATCTTTCAAACCCAGCCCATGCAATCATAGGTCCATTATCGGTACATAACTCAAGAGTTGGAACATAGAATTTAATATCTTCTTCATTAGATAGATTTTTTAAGTTTGCTCTAATTTTTTTATTAGCAGCAACCCCTCCTGCTAATACGAGGCTTACTTTATTTGATTTAATTAATTGTTTGTAAATTTTAATTGCTAATTTTGTTCTATCTACTAAACAATCTGATATTATTTTTTGTAATGAAGCAGCTAAGTCATGTTTATTTATATTTATATCTAAATTATTTACAGTTTTTGAAAATGCAGTTTTTAATCCTGAAAAAGAAAAGTTAGGATTTTTAGATTTATATAATGGTCTTGGAAACTTAAAATAATTTTCATCACCTTCCTTACTTAATTTCTCTATTAATGGCCCACCTGGTTGGCCTAAACCCATCATTTTTGCGGCTTTATCAAACGTTTCTCCTGCAGAATCATCTAATGTTGTACTAATTCTAATATACTCTCCATAATTTAAAACAGCTATTAACTGAGTATGCCCTCCTGATACTAATAAAAGCAAAAAGGGATAATTTAAATCGTATAATAATCTAGCTGTTAAAGCATGACCTTCTAAGTGATTAATTGCTAAAAAAGGTTTTTGCAATGACCAAGCTAACGTTTTACAAAAAGTATTTCCAACTATTAAACCTCCAATTAAACCAGGTCCACCTGTTGAACAAAAAAGATCAATTTCATCTAATTTTATTTTAGCTTTAATTAGAGCTTTTCTCAGAGCAATATCAATAAAATCTAGGTGAGCTCTAGCAGCAATTTCTGGAACAATTCCACCAAATTCCTTATGGTAATTATTTTGATTTATAACTATGTTTGCTTTTATGTTTTTAGATGAATCAATTATTCCAATAGCTGTATCATCGCAACTTGTTTCTATTCCAAGTACATATTTTACTTTTTGATGGCTTGTCATTTTTAAATCTATATATATAAAATATGTTTATAACAAAGATTTTCAAAATATAGAATTTATAATTGTTAATAAACAAATTGAATAAAAGTCATTAAACAAAATGGAAAAAATAAAAATTGCCTCAAGATCATCTAGTTTAGCTTTGAAGCAAGTCGAAATTGTAAGCGAAAAACTAAAAAATTTTTTTGACATTGAAATTATTAAAGTATCAACAACAGGAGACAAATTTTTAAATAAACCTCTTGCTGAAATTGGAGGTAAAGGCTTATTTGTTAAAGAATTGGAGAGAACTCTCTTAAATGGTGATGCCCATATAGCTGTTCATTCTTTGAAAGATATGGAAACTAATATTGCTAAAGATACTTTTATTGGAGCTATTCATTCTAGAGACAGTAGAAATGATGTTCTGCTTGGCAAATATAAAAGTCTTTCAGATTTACCAAAAAATGCAATTATTGGGACTTCTTCTCCAAGAAGAACGGCATTTTTAAAATATTTTCGAAATGATTTTAATATAAAATTATGCAGAGGTAATATTGAGTCTAGGTTATTAAAATTAAATGAAAATAAATATGATGCTCTAGTTTTAGCTGAAGCAGGTTTAAATCGATTAGAAATTGAGCACTCCTACAAAATACCAATTAAAGTTATGCCTCCATCAGCGGGTCAAGGTGCAATTGCCATACAATGTCTAAATACAATAAAAAATAAAAAAATTAATGAGATAATTCTTTCTTTTAATGATCAAAAAGCTTTTTTTGAGACTCAAGCAGAAAGAAGTTTTATAAAGTCAATAAACGGAAATTGTTATTCTCCAATTTCTGTAAGTGCGAATGTTATAGAAAACGATATTATATCTATTGAAGCTTATATAATTAATATTAACGGTACAGAGATGATTACGGATAAAATTGAAGGTAATAAAACAAACGCAATTACTACAGGTGAATTGTTAGCAAAAAAATTAATTAAAAAAGGCGCAAAAAAATTATTAGAATTATAATATTTGTAAATATTTATGAACGTATTCGTTGTTAGAGAAATTAAAGACGCATTTGAAACAGTTAGAGATTTAGAAAAAATTGGAATTAATGCTAAACCCCTACCAATTACTAAATGTAATTATAAAAAAATTCCAAATCATAAAATTAAATATGATTTTATTTTATTAACTAGTGTTAAATCTATTATGATTTTTATAAGATTTATTGATTTATATAAAAAAATTCATAGTACAATACCAAAAATATTTACAGTTGGAATTGAGACTGCAAATGCCTTAAAAAAAAATAGTTTTAAGAATTTTTTTGTATCGAAGGGTAATTCGCACAATTTGTCTGAATTAGTTATTTCTCATACTAAAATTTATTCTAAAGGTCTTTGGCTTTGTGGCCTCCATAGAAAAAGAGTTTTAAAAACGAAATTATTAGAAAATAAAAGATTTTTAAAAGAAAAAATTGTTTATGAAATGGCATTTAGAGATATTTCAAAGAATTCACAAATTGATGAAAAGGAATGTTTTAGTAATAATGTATTTATTGTAAATTCATCAAGAAATATACAACTACTTACTGAAACTCTTAAAAAATTAAAGACTTTTGAAAATTTTTTAAAAAAATCAAAAATTTTTTGTATGAGCCCAAATATTAAAGAAGAAGCTCTAAGTCTTGGATGGAAAAACATTTTAATTCTTAAAAAGAATTCTAGGAAAAGTTTCTTAAAAGAGGTTAAAATGATTTTAGATTCAAATTAAGAGATGACAAAGAAACAAAAAAATAAAAGTATAGAAGATAAGGATGAAACCATTATTGAAATGGCTCCTGTAATTAAAGAGAAATATACTAAGGTATTTTTAATTATCTCTTTAATACTAAGCACACTTTCTATAGTTTTAGTGCTCTCTTTTTTCATATGGTTTTCATCTAATGATTTGGAAAAAAAAATCTACCAAGAAACTAACAAAAGTTCTGATAATTTAAATAAAGTCATTAATAATTTTAAAAAAGAAACAAAAAAAGAAATAGAAAACTTAAGAAATGATTTTATTACTAATAATCAAAAAAACTCAAATTTTAATTCTAAAGTTTTTAATAATAAACTTCGTGAAATTGAAAAAAAAATTAATGACTTTAATGCTAAAGTTAAAGATTTTGAAGGAAATAAAGTATCCAAAGAACTGGATCCTAATATTTTATCAAAAAATAATGATATTAGGATTGATAATTATGCAAAAATAATTGAACATAAAGACCCAAAACTTAATGAGTTAATTAAAGAGTTTGAAAATTTAAAGAAGAGTTTATTAAGTAAAGAACAATTTGGTTACACTAAAGAAAGAAATGTATTTAATAATGTAATAAATAAACTTTCAGGACTTTTTAAATTAAGAGATTATGGTGATAATAATTCACCAAGATCTCTTATTACTAAAGCTGAGGAAAGCGCTTTAAATGGTGATTTGAAATCAGTTTTGTATCACTTAGAAAAACTTCCTAATGATTGGAAAGTAGGGCTAGAAAATTTCATATTTAAATGTAAATTATTTTTAGCAAAGGAAAATGGTTAATTAAATGATTTTTAAGTTTTTGAAATTAATTTTTTCTCTATTGCTTATAGCATTTATAGCTATCCTTATTTCAGAAACTAAAGGTAATACAAAAATAGATTGGCTTGGTTGGGGTGTAGAAATTGAAACAAGTTATTTAATACTTGTTTTAGCTTTCTTTAGTTTAATCTTAATTTTTCTAGATAGATTATGGTTAATGATCATGAATATTCCTCGTGCAGCAATATCTAGAAGAGATAGAAAAAATAGACAAAAGGTAGAACAAAATCTTGTTAAAGCTTATTTATTAGCAAGTCATGGCGAACATAAACAAGCAGCCGTGGAAGCACGAATAATTAATAAGAATACCCTGGATAAAAAATTAGGAGATATTTTGCTTAAGCATGCTGAAGCAATCGATGAAATACAAAATGAAAATGATAAAAAAAATTCTGACAAATATTTGTTATCTTTAGCTAACGAAAAAAATACATCTTTTATAGGTTATTTAGGCTTAATGAAAAAAGAAAAAGATTTGGATAAAATTTATGAATATGCGAATGAAGCATTTAAAATTGATCCTTCTTCAGAACAAGTTTTAAAAACTTTTTTTCTATCCTCAATTCGTTTAAAAAACTTTAAAAAAGCAATAGAATTAAGTGAAAATACAATATTAAAAAATAGTTTCCCAGAAAGTCAAATAAATATAATTTTATCTGAATTAAATTTTCTAGAAGGCTTAAATACACTAAGTAAGGATATAAAGGTAGCTGAAAAATTTTTTACTAAGAGTTTAGAATTTAATCCAGGCCATTTTCAAGCATGTTTAAATTTAATAAAAATTATTAAAGGTTTCTCTGTAAGATCTAAATCGATGAATTTCCTTAAAAAAACTTTTCTCTCTTGTCCAAATTATGATGTTTTAATTGAGATGGTTAATAGATCTGGAAGTTCTAACTCAGGAGAGAAAGTATCTTTTGCAAAAAAAATAATAAAAAATAATTCTCTTTCATATCATAATAAAATTTTTGCAAAAGTTTTGATTGCTAAATTTTCTGTTAGTCAAGAAATATGGGGTGAAGCAAAAAATATTTTGGAGACTATAAAAGAAAGTGAAATGCCAAAAGAAGGGTTTGGAATTTTAGCAGAAATTTCATCATCAAAAAATAATGCTAATGATGTAAAAATATATTTAAAACATGCTGCTAATTCTGAAGTTGGCTTTGGATACCTTTGTAATAGTTGTGGTTACGACAATGGAATAAATGATATAATCTGTCCTAGCTGTAACGACATTGGAACTATTAGTTGGGGTAATAATTATAATTACAAACAATTGTCCACTTCAATAGGCGTTAAAAAAATTGTTTAATTCTTAATTATTAAAGTAAGTTTTTGATTAATATAACCGTTGTTAAGCCGAGTATTATTCCAATACTTTTCATGAATACTGAAATATTTTTTTTAATAAATTTAGATAGGCTATGTTGTATAAAAACTGAGATTAAAATATACCATGTGATGTCGATAAAGGAAGCAAGAACAGCTATGTAAATTTTTTCTATAAAGATCATTTCAGGCTTTATAAATTGGCTGAAAATAGATGTAAAAAACAGGATAATTTTGGGGTTTACTATTGAAGCTGATAACCCAATTAAAAATGGATTTTTATATATTTTATAGTTGTTTTCTAAAACAACCTTATCTTTTGTAAAAGTTAACATTTGAAAACTTAAATAAATCAAAAATACAATTCCAATTATTTGTATCCCTGTGTATAAAGTGGGATTTTTTATAACTAATAATCCAATTCCTATAGCTGTAACAAAAGCATATAAAAAAATTCCTAAACCATGGGCAAATGAAAATATTATTCCATTTTTTAAACCAAATGAAGTTGTTTGGTAAGAAACTATAAGTAAACTTGGACCTGGAGACATTGCTCCAATTAGGCAAACAAGAGTAATAGATAACCAATCAGAAAAAATCACTTATTTAACCGCTAAAGGATGTTTCAGCGAATTTGAAATTATTTTGTCTCCACGCTTCGTATAAAACTATGCTTGCAGCATTACTTAAGTTTATACTTCTATTTTGTTTTGTCATGGGGATTCGCAGTTTTTTTTTTGTGGTAAAAGAGTTTAGAATTTCTTCAGGTAATCCTGAGGTTTCATTTCCAAATAAAAAAGCGTCATTAATATCAAACTTAAAAGAAAATAAATTTTTTTTCCCAAATTTTGTGATTGCAAAAATATTGTTAAATGTAATTTCTGACAGACAATCTTTTAAACTATCATAGACTTTTAAATTCGATATTTCACTGTAATCTAATGCTGCTCTCTTTAAATTCTTACTATTTAAGTCAAACCCAAGTGGTTTTATTAAATGTAAATTTGAGCCAGTATTTGAACATAATCTCATAATATTTCCTGTATTTGGAGGTATCTCAGGATTAAATAAGATTATATGAAACATTTTTAGTTTAGTTTTCCATTGATGACGTAATTTAAAATTTTAACTACTTGATCATTATTTTTGACAACAGCTAATGCAGCTGCATCAATTTCTTTCAAAGCATGTTGATGTTCATCAGAGTGAATGATAATTAGAGATTTGTTGAGTGCGGCTGCGTATCCTGCGTCAAAGGCAGCGTTCCACTGTTTATACTTTTCACCAAACTTTACTATGACGATATCTGAATTTTCAATTTCTTTTCTTGTTCTAATGGCATTTAATTTAGCACCTTTATTATCTTTCCAAAATTGGGTTTCTTCATTTCCTAAGATTTTAACTCCACAATTGTCAGATGCTTCATGATCAGTTACAGGGGCAGAAAAATTAACATTTAAAGAGTCTTTTTTTGTGAGTTGTATAATGTCATCTCTCCAATCTGAATGAATTTCGCCAGCTAAATAAATATTTAACATTTCAATCTCCTATTATTTTAAATTAGGTATTCTAGACATCGTTATAAATAAAGAAATAGAAGAAGCAATAGCTAAAATACTCATGCCAAATAAAATATAATTATATGATACATTTAAATCTAATAATTGACCTACAATAACAGGACCTAGGGCCGTACCAAAAACCATTGAGGATGTTGAAAGAGATCGAATAGAACCTAAGTTTTTTGTTCCAAAGTAATTAGGCCAAAATGTTGAGCCGATAGTCATGGCTGACCCTTGAGTTATTCCAAGGAAAATAAATCCAATAAATACATAAAAATAATTATCTCCAATTGAAAAGCTTATTAAACCTAGTGCCATAGGTATTAGGTAAAATGGTAAAAATTTAGAAACTCCAAATTTGTCAATCATCCATCCTGAAAGTATCAAAGCAGACATTGAAGATATTGTGTATATTGGAAAAATAGAAAAATAATTTACTACATTAAAATTTTTAATATCAATTAAATGCATTTGGTAGAAAAAAAATGCTGTAGAAAAAATTGGTGTAATTAATAAGGGTAAAATAACTGACCAAAAGAGCCAAAATTTTAGAACTTCTTTTCTTGTCCAGTGTTTATCATTTAGTCCAGTTTGTTCTGTAATTGCATCACTAGATGACTTGGGCATCCTTTCAACTTTTAGAAGGGTTATTATAAATGGAAGTATTAACAAAAGTAAGATACCACCAAAGCTCCAACTAAATTTCCAACCAACAAATGATATAATAAATGTCATGATAATTGGAAAAATTGCTTCTCCAAATGAAAACCCTAATACAGAAATTGAAGTTGCCTTACCTTTATTTTGTCCGAACCAACGGCCAATTGCTACAGAGGGCAAATGGAATAACATACCTTGACCAAAAAACCGTAATCCAAAAATAATACCTACTAATATCCAAATAGATGAATTCAATACCATTGCAAAACATAAAATTGATAAGCAGATAAAAACTAATATAAGTAATTTTCTTAATTCATGTTTATCAACTAATCCACCTAATACTAACATCATAAAAGCAGAAGCTAAAGTTCCTAATGCATAGATGCTTCCCCAGTCCCCATGACTTAATTGAAAAAAGGATCTTATTTCATTAGCATAAAGTGAAATAAAAAAAGTTTGTCCAAAACATGAAGAAAAGTACATTAATGAACAAGCCAGTAACCATTTAAAATTATCAAGAAAAAACTTCATTTAAATTAAAATTTATTAATGTTTTAACTCTCCAATTAATTCTGGATCTATTTTAAGAAAATTGTCAGTCGGATCTCCAATTCTTCCATAGCCGTTCCAAACTCTGAATCCCAAAAGTTCTTTTTGATAATCAGATAGTTTAATAAATATATTTTTCTTTAATCCAAGAGTGTAATTTTCTTGTGGTCTAAATTGTGGTCCACAAAAAGTAATTAAAATTGCTAGTCTTTCTTTATCGCTTACATTAGCACCAGTTCCGTGCCATAATCTTCCATCAGTTATTATGGCGCATCCCGGGGGACCCTCAGCTGCAATTGGTAAAATTTTTTTATCTATTTTTTTGTTGGGATGTCTTCCAAATTTATGTGAGCCTGGAACAACTAATGTCCCTCCATTTTCAAATGACATCCCATTAAGCATTATAAGTACATTCGAAACTACTGGTCTCGTAATTAAGTCATGATTTTTGATTACATTTTCATTAATTTTATAATCAAATTTTTTTCTTGTTATAGAACTAATTGGTAAAAATTTTTCATCTCTATTTACTGGGTCTGGATTCCACCATTGATCTGTATGAAGGTCCATTGGAACACCACCAGGTTTTGCTATATTTGCATTATAACTTGAAAGAATATAATTTTTCCCTAAAACATCTTCAACACAATTTGTATAATTATGCATCTTTAATACATCTAAAAAAATTTTTCCTTTGTTAGGAAGCATCCATACTCTTTGATTAATTCCGCCTTTTTTAGTGTTATCAAATTCACCCCACTTTTTTTCTTTACTCCCATCTTCATAAGCTAAATTTTGTTTTTTTTCAGCATTTGCTTGTTCAACTAATCGTTTTGACAATTTTTCATTTAGATCAATTGGAATTGCATCTTCGAGCAAACAATATCCCCATTCTTTTAAATCCTGCTTTGCTTTAGCTATTGATTTTGTTGGCTTAGGAAATTTTTGATTCTTCATTAAATTAATCCTAGATCTTTCAGAGCGATTTCAATTTTTTCCTTTTGATTTTTTGTGGCTGGAGAGGTTGGTTTTCTTGCGAATCCAGCATCTAAGCCTTGGAGTTTCTGTGCATACTTGCATAGTGATGGCATATTATCAAGACCGATAGCATCCCAAAGGGGCATCAATTTTTGATGAAGATCAAGAGCAACTTCCCAGTTTTTATTTTGAACAGCATCCCATAATTTTACAGATGGACCTGGAGCAGCAGTTAAAATAGCTGCGATAGCTCCTGGTGCGCCTAATTGATAAGATGACATAAGTAAAGCATCTACAGCACTAAAGATGAGGTTTTTTGGGTTAGCTCTTCTTATTAAGTCTGCAAATAATTTCATGTCACCTGCACTTTGCTTGACACCTAATACACCTGGAACTTCATCCATTATTCTAATTAACAAGTCTGGAGAAAGATAACACCATGGAACTACATTATAGATTAAAATTGGTACGTGGCACTCATCATATATCTCTTTAAAATGATTAACCATTGCATCATCATCTGGTTTAAAAAGATAGTGTGGAGGAGTTATTTGCAAGGCACTTACATTTAAATCTTTAACTGACTTTCCTCTAGCTATAACTTCGGATGTTGAATTGGTTACAATTCCAGCGACTACTGGTATTCTTTCATCAACAGAATCAACCGTAGTCGTCATTAATTTAATATATTCTTCTCTATCAAGAACATGGCCTTCTCCTGTGCTTCCACCTGCTGCCAGACCATGAACTCCATTATCAATCAACCAGTCAACTTGAGGTTTGACATGGCTATAATCAATTTCACCATTTTCTGAAAATGGCGTGGTAAAAGGTGAAATTATACCTCTTAAATCTGACATAATAAAATCTCCTTGCAAAATATTCTATTGTTGAAAATCTATTTTTTTATATATTATCACTATTAATAAAGATT
>MDSV01127945.1_pt1 | contig 12820 bp, 10 predicted proteins | sample 810851 | NCBI WGS metagenome assembly MDSV01 (sample SAMN05326640, study PRJNA326480) | marine metagenome | isolation source: seawater | place: Atlantic Ocean: North East | collected 2012 | reverse complement strand
AAATGAACCTGGTTCCTCAATAATGCCTGGAAAAGTTAATCCTACTCAATCTGAAGCAGTAACAATGGTGTGTGTAAAAGTTATAGGAAATCACAATGGTATAACAATGGCAGGTTCACACGGTCACTTTGAACTAAATGTTTTCAAACCATTAATTGCCCATAATATTTTACAGTCAATTGATTTGTTGGCTGATAGTTCTAAAAATTTTGGTTTGTATTGCATACGAGGTTTAAAAGCTGACAAAGATATTATTAAAAGATATTTAGATAATTCCTTAATGCTTGTAACGGCTTTAGCGCCAAAAATTGGTTACGATAATGCAGCAAAAATTGCTAAGGCAGCCTTAAAAAATAAAACAACTTTAAAAATAGAGGCTCTTAAATCAGGTCTAATAAATGAAAAAGATTATAATAAAATAGTTGATCCTAAAAAAATGATCTACCCATCATAAGTTTTGAAAAAATTATTCACAAAGTTTTTAAAAGTAATTTTATTAAATACTCTATCATTTCTTGAATTAAAATTATCCAATAATTTTTCTAACTGAATATTTTGGGAGTTATTTACACGTGGATTATCGAAACTAAAACTTTTGTTATTAAAGTTATAAACAAAATTAACTTCTATATTTTTTATATCTTTTCTATTAATTTTTTTAGTTTGGAATGAACTATAAAAATCATTTATATCGTCAAAATCTAAAACTATTGTTCCTATTAAATTTATTCCTTCATCATTCATTGCCAATTGACAATCATTTAGTTTAATTAATAAATCATCTTTCCACATTATTGAGGAGTCTGTGAATTTAATGTCTCCTTCTTCTATAGAGACTCTCAGATCAAGATCATTCAATTCATTTATATTTGTGATATCTTTAACTTTTAAATTTAAACTTGCACTTAAGTTTTTATTATTAAGAATTTCAGACTCAAATAAATCAATAAAAATTGAGTTATTATCAAATATATGTTTTAGACTTATTCCATCATATTTTAAAGTAGTTGCAAGGTAAAAAGGTTTAAAATCTATGGTCCCTTTATATCTATTTGAGTTATCTTCAGATTGAAAATTTAAAGTTTTGTTATTTATTTTATAATTTAGTGAAGTACTCTTATTTATTAATAACAAATCAAACAAACCAGATTTAGTTTCCTCCTCGTAATTTGTTTCATTTTCTATACTTAATCTTATTTTTTTTGAATTAAATTTTACAAAAAATTTCTTGTAAAATTTATCATTTTTTACCTGAAGTTTAAAAGGAATTTTAAAAACTTCACTTTTCATTGACAAAACATTTTGTAAATTATTTGAGTCGAAATAAAATTTGCTACTCTTTATTTTATTGATAAACAATACTTCATCATTTTGACTTTTAAAAAAAATATTACTTTTTTTAAATAATATTTGATTTTCATTGGGTGCTATCTTTAAAAGATTTAAAAAAAATGAATAATCGTCAAAACGAATATTAAAATCTGTTTTGTTAAAAGCTAAATTTTTCATTTTTATTTTATTAATAGAAAAAAAATGACTTAAGCTTATAAAAACTTTTAAATTATTTGTGGTACCAATCTTTTTATTTTTTCTGAGAATTGATAAATTTTTTGCTGAAAAATGCGGTTTTGGTAATAATCCATAATTTATCTTTTCATTAAACTTTACATCAATATTGTAATTTTTTAGAATTTGATTCTTTATTTGCGCTTGAATTACATCTTTGGAGTAAAATGTGGGAATCAATAAATAAGACAGTGTCAAAATAACTACTATTCCTACACCTAAAATAACTCTATTCTCTTTATTTAATAAAATTTTTTTAAAATTTAATTTAAGGTATTTTATATTATTAAAATAACTTTCTATTAAACTATTAACTGATAAAATTTGTTTCTGAATTTTTTTTATAAATAAATTATGTTTGCTCATAATAATTGAACAACTTATAATTAAATTTTTTAAATGGTAAACTCTGAATATCTAAAAGATCTAAATAAAGCACAAAAAGAGGCTGTAATGCACCTAGATGGGCCTTTGCTAATAGTTGCAGGAGCAGGATCAGGAAAAACCAAGGTTCTCACTACTAGAATAGCCAATATTATAAAACAAAAAAAAGCATTTCCTAACCAAATCCTGTCTGTAACTTTTACTAATAAAGCAGCTAAAGAAATGCAAACAAGAGTAAGTAAACTTTTAGGCTCTTCAGCAACTGGTCTTTCTTGGCTTGGTACGTTTCACTCAATTTGTGCAAAACTTTTAAGAAAACATGCTTCAGCTGCTAATTTAAATTCAAATTTTACTATCATCGATACAGATGATCAAATTAGATTGATAAAGAATATATGTAAGGCAGAAAATATAGATATTAAACAGCTTGCCCCAAGATATATTCTTGCAATTATAGATAGATGGAAAAATAAAGGATATTATCCTGAGGAAGTAAGAATAAATCAAAAAGATATTTATGAGAAAACAATATTACCAATTTATAAAATTTACCAACAAAAATTAATTGAATTAAACTCTTGTGATTTTGGTGATCTAATTTTGCATGTAGTCAAAATTTTTGAAAAAAAACCAGACATAAGAAATATTTATTCTCAAAATTTTAAATATATTCTTGTTGATGAATATCAGGATACAAATTTTATACAAAGTAGATGGCTTAAATTGCTTTCAGAAAAAAATAAAAATATTTGCTGTGTTGGTGATGATGATCAATCAATATATAGTTGGCGAGGAGCTGAAATAAAAAATTTTTTAGAATTTGATCAAGTATACAAAAATACTAAAGTAATTAGACTTGAAGAGAATTATAGATCTTCACAAAATATTTTATCTGTTGCTTCCAATCTTATTTCAAATAATCAAAATAGAGTTGGAAAAACTTTAAAAGCTACTTTAGACAAAGGAGAACTAGTAAAATTAAATTGTTTTAAAAATGGAAAAGATGAGGCAATTGGAGTCTCGGATGAAATTGAAAAAATAAAAAAAAAAATTTCCTATAACAATATTGCTATTCTTGTCAGAGCCATTTTCCAAACAAGAGAATTTGAGGAAAGATTTCTTAAAATTGGAGTACCTTATAGAATATTAGGTGGCACTAAATTTTATGAAAGAGCAGAAATTAAAGATAGTATTGCATACTTAAGATTAGTTTATCAAAGTAAAGATGATTTGGCGTTTGAGAGAATAGTAAATAATCCAAAAAGATCTATTGGAGACAATTCTCTAAAACAAATTCATGAGTATTCAAAAAAAAATAAAATTAATCTTGAATCTGCATCAAAAAAGATGATTGAAGAAAATTTAATAAAACCAAAAACTAAAATAGGTTTAGTTATTTTTTTGGATCTCGTAAATAAATGGAGAAATGATTTAAATATAAAAAAAGTTAATCATGTTAAACTACTTCAAACTATTTTAGATGAGTCTGGTTATTCTGCTATGCTCAAAAATAAAAAAGACTTAGAAAATGAAAATAGATTAGAAAATCTCAAAGAACTTTTGAGTGCAATGAAAGAATTTGAAAACTTGGAAAGTTTTTTAGAGCATGTTTCACTAGCTACTTCAGTTGATCAAGAGTGGGATGGAGAAAAAGTGAATATGATGACTATGCATGCTGCCAAAGGTTTAGAATTTGAATCCGTATTTTTACCAGGATGGGAAGAAGGTCTTTTTCCTCACCAAAAATCTATTGAGGAAAAAGGACAGAGTGGTTTAGAGGAAGAAAGAAGGTTAGCTTATGTTGGAATTACAAGAGCCAAAAAAAAAGCTTTAATATCTTTTTCAATGAATAGATTTTATCAAGGAGATTGGATTGATAGTATGGCCTCAAGATTTATTGACGAACTACCAGAAAAATTTTTAGAAAAAAATTCTTTTTTTAATGAAAGCAATGATGAAGTTGATGATTTCGAATTTAATCAAGATTTTGAGACAGATGAAGATTATAGAAGCCCTGGCTGGATAAGATACCAAAAAAGAATAAAATGATAAAAAAAAGAATAAAAAAATTAAGAAATGAATTCAGAAAATATAATATTGATGGATATATAATTCCTAAAAATGATGAATTTTTTTCAGAATACTCAAGAATAAATAGACTAAAAAATATTTCAAATTTTAGTGGTTCAGCCGGTTATGCAGTAATTCTAAAGAATAAAAGTTATTTATTTGTTGATGGAAGATATACACTTCAAGCTCAAACTGAATCTTCAAATTACTTTAAGATTGTTGAATACAATAAAATATTTGATTGTAAATTGTTTAAAAACCATACTATCGGTTTTGATCCAAAATTATTTACATCCAATCAAATAAAAAAATTTTTTCTTAAAAACAACAAAATTAAAAACATAAATTCCAATTTAATTGATGAAATAGTAAAAAAAAAATCCTTTTTTTCAAAACCTTTTTTTTCTCTTGATGACAAAATTGTTGGGGAAAATCATAAAAATAAAATTACCAAAATAGTTAAATTTTTGAAAAAAAAAAAATTAGATTATATATTTATTTCAGCACCAGAAAATATAGCATGGTTACTCAACATCAGAGGACATGACAGTCCTAATAGTCCAATCCCAAATGCTCATTTAATTTTAAATAAGAATAAAAAAATATTCTTAATTACTGAAAAGATGAAAATAAAGAATTTAATTAAAAAAAAGAAGATTAATTCTAAACAAATTATAGAAACTAAAAACTTTGAAAAATTTATTTATCAATTGAAAGGTGAAAAGATTTGTATTGACCCACTTACCTGCTCTGTATTCTTTGAAAATATTTTAAAGAAAAAATTTCAAATCTTAAAAAAACAAGATCCAATTTATCTTTTAAAATCTATTAAAAATAAAACTGAGATTAAAAATATGATTAATAGTCATATTTCTGATGGAGTAGCTTTAACCAAATTTCTTTTTTGGATAAAAAAAGTTAATAAAAAACAAATTACTGAGTTTGATGCACAAAACAAACTTGAGAACTTTAGGAAAAAATCTCAAAATTATCTTTTTCCAAGTTTTCCAACTATCGCTGGTAGTGGTTCAAATGGGGCCATCGTTCACTATAGAGCTACTAAAAAAAATACAAAAAAAATTAGCAAAAAAGATATTTTTTTATGTGACTCGGGTGGTCAATATAGATATGGCACCACAGATGTAACGCGTACAATTTGTTTTTCTCCACAAAAACAAAATATAAAAGATATATTTACAAAAGTATTAAAAGGACACATTGCAGTTGCAACTTCAAATCTTAATAAATTAAAGACTGGAAAATTAATTGATGTTAAAGCAAGAAATTTTTTGAAAAAGATAAATCTTGATTACACACATGGTACCGGGCATGGTGTTGGTTTTTTTTTAAATGTACATGAAGGGCCTCAAGCAATATCAAAATATAATGAAATCAAAATTTCTGAGGGAATGATTTTAAGCAATGAGCCAGGATTTTATAAAAAAGGATACTTTGGTATTAGAATTGAAAATTTAGTTTATGTAAAAAAATTAAAAGGAAAATTAGTTTTTGAAAATTTAACATTAGCACCAATAGAAAATGATTTAATCGACCACAAACAATTATCACATAATGAAAAAAATTATTTATTTAAATATAATATTCTTGTCTATGAGAAATTATCTCCTTTTTTGAATAAAGATGAAAAAAAGTGGCTAGCTAGTTTTATCTAAAATTTTAAGCCATTCGCTTTGAGTTAAAATTTTTATTTTGAGTATTTTTGCGGAATCAATCTTTCTTTTTGTAGGTTTTTCTCCAACAATTAGATAATCTAATTTTTTTGAAACATTACTTACAATAGTACCCGAGTTTTGCTCAATTAAAGATTTTGCTTCAGCTCTACTAATTCCATTTAATTTCCCAGTAATCATAAATGATTTATTAGCCAACGAACCATCCTTCCTAGCTTGAATTGCATCTTTAACTTTAAGAATTTTGCTAAGTTCATTTATCACTTTCAAATTTGTTTTGTTTGTTAAAAAATCTTTCATTGAAGAAATCTGAGTTTCACCAATTCCGTCAATATTTAGTAATTCCTTAGTGTTTTGTTTTTTTGATAAAGATATAAATTTTGATAAAGTTTTTACGTATCTTGAAATTAATTTTGCATTTTCTAATCCTATATGTCTTATTCCAATTGAATAAATAAATCGTTCGAGAGAAATATTTTTTTTTGCGTTTATAGAATATTTAAGATTTAAAACTGACTGTTTTCCCCATCCATCAAGAGACTCTATTTTATTATAATCTAAATTGAATATATCATGTGGCAACCTTACAATTCTTAAATCCCAAAATTTTTCCACAATTTTTTTTCCAAAACCGTCTATATTAAATGCTTCTTTAGATACAAAATGTTTAATTTTTTCAATTGATACTTTTTCACATTCGTAACCTTCACTCGAGCAGCGTCTAACTGCATCCTCTTTCTTAGTTATCGAATTAAATTCTTTTATAGTTTTAGATCCACATGATGGACATTTCGCTGGAAATATAAATTTTTTTGAATTTTTCTCTCTTTTGCCTAAATCTACTGAAACTATATGTGGGATTACATCCCCAGCTCTTTCTACAACTACTTCATCATTTATTCTTATATCTTTCCTTAATATCTCCTCCTCGTTATGAAGTGTTGCATTTGATACAACTACACCACCAATATTAATTGGCTCTATTTTTGCTACCGGCGTTAGTGCTCCGGTTCTTCCAATTTGAATATCTATATCAATAATTTTTGAGATACCTTTGTTTGCAGAAAATTTATGAGCAATTGCCCATCTAGGTGCATTTGATACATTTCCTAACCTCTTTTGAAGCTCGAAACTATTAATTTTATAAACAATACCGTCTATATCAAAATCTAATTCATTTCTTTTTTTTTCTATTTCATTATAGTTAACCATCAAATTGTTTACGCCAGTAACAACTTTATTAAGTGGATTAATTTTAAATCCCCATTTTTTCAACTTATTTAGATAATCGCTTTGAAAATCAATTTTCATTCCATTTTCATATCCAAATGCATAAGCAATAAATTTTAGTGGAATTTTTTTCGTATCTTCTGGATTTTTTTGTCTTAAAGATCCAGAGGCCGCATTTCTTGGATTTGCAAACTTTTCTTTAATTTTTATAAAATCACTATTTTGAATGAATACCTCCCCTCTAATATCAATTTCCCTTGGAAAATCATTATTAGAAATTACCTTAGGAATATCTCCAATTGTTTTTAAATTCGCAGTGATATCCTCACCTTCTTTTCCATCACCTCGAGATAAACCTGCTAAAAATTTTCCATCTTTATAATTTAAAGATGCAGAGATCCCATCAATTTTTGGCTCTGCACTATATTCAATTTTAAAATTATTTTGTTGATCTAAATAATTTAATATCTTCTTTTCATAGTTGATTAAATCTTCCTCAGAAAAAGCATTAGACAATGAAAGCATAGGCACTCTATGAGGTAATTTCCTAAAATTTTTTGAAGGTGTGTGACCTACTATTATTTGAGGTGATTTTTTACTTTTTAAAAAATCATATTTATTTTCTAATTCAATTATATCCTTTTTTAAAACATCAAACTCAGAATCTGAAATTTCAGAACGATTCTCATTATAATATTTTTGACTATAATGATTATATAAATCTATTTTTTTTTTGTAATCTTTTTTGATCAAATCTTTATTCATCTTAATCAAAAAGTTTTTTAAATTTATTAATTACACCTTTTTTTTCTTTTTCTTTATCTTTATCAATTCTTAAAACATATTCTTTATTAAATAACTTATATGATTTTTCATACCAATCACTTGATTGATAGTTGTATCCTAATAAATTTGCATATTTCTGGGATTCATCTAAGAGGCCCAAATTATAATTCAACTCTACCAATCTGTGTAAAGCCTCTTCAATAAAAATAGTTTGTTGGTAATCATCTACAATGTTTTTAAATCTATTTATCGCAGCAATCCATTTACCTTTTTTAATGTAATGTCTGCCTAAATACATCTCCTTAGATGCAAGTATATCTTGTATAAGTTCAATTTTAAATCTTGAGTCTATTGCAAAATCAGTACCTGGGTACTCTTTTAAAACAAATTCAAATTTTGTTTTCGCTTGATTTAATGGTCCTGAGTCTCTTTTCTCATCTTCTATAGTTTCGTAATAACACATAGCTATAAGATAATGAGCATAAGCTATATCTTCATCATTAGGATAAGTCTTAATATATCTTTCTAAGTTTGATAATGCTTCAGCATAATAGTTCTGCATATAATAAGAATAAGATGCCATTAAAGCGGATCTAGGTGCCCATTTTGATTGTGGAAAAAGAAGTTCAGCTTCAAGAAATTTTTTTGCTGCAAAATAAGGGTCACCTTCTTTTAAAGCTTTATATGCCTCGTTATAAGCTGTAGCTATTTCCAACTCTTGTTTTGTTTCTTTTATATAAGAAATTTCTTTTTCTTTTTTTGAGCAAGAATAAAATAGAATTAAAGAAATAATAATAAAAAAAATCTTTACGTATTTCATATTTATTTTATATAATCTTAATGAATGATTATAAAGGGCTATAATTTACGCTATAGATCTTAAAAGATTTCTATTGATAACTGTATGAGGTAAATTTCTTTCTTTAATTTCCACTATTGAGAAGTTTTCTTTATTTTCAAATACTTTTCTTAATAGTTTGTTAGTTAGGAAATGGCCTCCTTGAGAACAAGTTACACTTGCTATCATTCTATAACCAGATGTATAAAGATCTCCAATGCAATCTAATATCTTATGATTAACAAATTCTTTTGCATTTCTTAAACCATCTTTATTTAAAATTTCTCTATCCTTAACAACTATTGCATTATCAAGACTACCACCCTTAGCTAATCCATTTTCTTTGATTTTTTCTATATCTTCAAATAAACAAAAAGTTCTTGAATTGAATATGTCATTTAATTCATCTTCGTATACATTAATTTTGTTTCTTTGGTTTCCTATAGTTGAATTTTCATATTTAAGCTCAAAATCAATATCAAGACTTAACTTTGAAGGTGATATGGTAATAGATCTTTCTCCATCATTAAATTTAACTTCCTTGTTAATTTTTATAATTTTAATAGGAGCGTCACTTACTTTTAAACCTACTGATATGATTTTTTCAATAAACTCTTTAGCAGATCCGTCTAAAATTGGAATTTCCTCATTATCAAGTTCTACAAGAGCATTATCTACTCCTAATCCAAATAAAGCACCCATCAAATGCTCTATTGTTGAAACTTTAACACCCATTTCATTTGAAATTGTAGTATTCAAAGATGTATTACTTACATTTGAAAAATTTGGAATTACTAAGTTATCCTTATTTAAATCAACCCTTTTAAAAATTATTCCAGTATTTGGATCTGATGGTTTTATGCATAAATTAACTATTTTACCACTATGAAGTCCAACTCCATTGAAGTTAATTTTTTCTTTAATAGTTTTTTGGTTTAGCGCAGACACAACGATGTTCTAATATGTAAATCTGAAAACTTAAAAACAACAAATGTTACTAGAAAATACGAACTTAACTAAAAAAATTGAAAAATTTCTCAAAAAAACCCTGATTTTTATCAGTTTTTTCTAATAGTAGTACTTCATTAGGGTTAAGCCCATTTATAATTTTTTTGGATGTTGAGAAAATATTATTATCGTCAGGCGAGAAAAACTGCTCAACATAATTTGCACTAAGAATATGATTTAATGAAATATGATATTTCTTTAAAATTGATTCTAAGCCCTTGATTAAATCATCAGAAATACAAATAAATTCTAAATCTAAAGAATAGTTATGACAATTTATATTGTCAGGAAAATTAGAGTAATTTTTATTATCTACTTTATAATTTTTTATTAGCATATGTATTACTCTTCTATTATCTATAGTTTTTTTACAACAGTCCTGAGCTTCGTACAAAAGGTGCTTTAAACTTTTGAAATTTAAATAATTATTATAATTATCCTTTTTTATTGATATTTTTACTGGAAAAAAAACATTCAAATCTAATATAACGATAATTTTTTCTATAAAACTTTTAAACTTTTTTTCAATTTTAAAAATATTCTGATTTAGAAAAACTTCTAATTTTTCAAAATTCTTTAAACTTAAATCAGATTCTACGATTAACTCTTCGTGATATATTTTTTTTTCAAAATCTGAATTTACAGATATAACAATTTTTTTTGAGCTAACCAATAAATAAGTTTCATAATTTAAAATATCAACCATTAATTATTATCTGGTTACGTTGGCGTAAATCTATTTCTTTAATTTCACTAATATCTTTAACATCGATAAAACTTAGAAATGTTTGTAAAGATCTCTTAATTTCTTTTTTAGGTAGCTTTATTAATAAACCATTTTTAGTTTCAATATCCCATCTTCCAGATTTGAAAAAAAATAAGTTTTTCACATCTTTTAATTCAAAATTTGCTTCCTTCATGGCATCTTTTAATTCAAAGAAGTTTTTAATTTTAAAATTACCAAATATCAAAGGAAGATTTTGATTTGACTCACTTGATTTGATAAGTTTACCATTAGAACCTAATAAGTAGGTATTACCATCTTTTTTCGTATAGGCCAAAAAATTTGTTTTTATAATACTTATGGTTAAAGAAGACGGGTATAATCTTAAAACTGAATATTCTTCTACTAAATTATTTGACTCTATTGTCTCTTGAATTTTTATCTTATCTAAAAAAAATATATTTTGTTCTCTTAAGAAATTTAATTTATCCACTAGTTGAGAATTTTTTTTCTCATTTAAACCTTCAATAAATATTTTATCAACTTTAATCAAATCTATATTATTTAAATTTTTATTATTGAAAGTGGCAATGATCAAAAATAAAAATATATATAAAAAAATTTTCTTACTTGTTTGTTGACGCATCATTTAAAATCATTTCTAGAAGTTTAATGAAACTTATACCATGGTAAGCAGCTATTTCAGGTACTAGCGAAAGATTTGTCATTCCTGGTTGGGTATTGATTTCTAATAAATAGAATTTACCTTTGAAAAATTTGAAATCTGATCTAGTAACTCCTCGACAATTAATCAATTTATGTGCTTTCAAAGCAACATTCATTAATTTTTGATAATCTTTTTTAGATAGATCAACAGGAATGATATGTTTTGTTTTTGCTTTAGAGCTATATTTTGCTTGGTAATCATAAAACTTTCTTTTTGGTCTTAATTCTATTGCCCCTAGTTTTTTTGAACCAATAATTGCTGCTTGAATTTCCCTACCAGGGATAAATTCTTCTATGATTATTTTTTTGTAATTTGTAAGTAATTTTAATTTCTTAAAAATATTTTTTTTAGTACAAATAAAAACATTTACGCTCGAACCCTCATTTAATGGTTTGATTACCACTGGAAATCTTAATCTATTTTTAATTAATTTAGAAAGTTCTACATTTGAAATGTCAAATGAGTGAATGATATATTTAGGAGTTAAAATTTTATTCTTAATAAATATTTTTTTTGATAATTCTTTATCCATTGCTAAAGCAGAAGATACAACCCCAGAATGAGTATATGGTATACCTGTGCTTTCAAGGATAGTTTGAATATATCCGTCCTCTCCAAACTGACCATGTAAAGCGTTAAATATTATTTTTGGTTTAAATGAGTTTATTGTTTTAAATAAATCAAAATTCGGCTCAGTAATCTTTACTTTATAGTTATTTCTTACTAGTTCTTTTGCTACTTGTTTTCCTGTATCAAGACTTATAGCTCTTTCTTTTGAAATACCACCTGAAATTATTAATATTTTTTTTTTCAAATTATTTTAAAATTTTTATTTCTTTTTCTAATTTAATACCATTTTTTTCTAAAACTTTTTTTGATACAAAGTTAATAAGTTTAGTCATATCATCAAAAGTTGCATTACCTTTGTTTACAAAGAAATTACAATGTTTTTCTGAAATTGCCGCGTCTCCAAAAGTTTTATCTAAAGATACTGAGTCTTTTATAAGTTCCCAAACTTTCTTTTTTGTTTGAGAAATAGGGTTTTTAAAAGTACTGCCACTTGTTTTTATTCTAGTTGGTTGATTTTTTTCTTTTTCTTTTTTTAGTCTTTCCATTTCATGGTTTATTTTACTTGAGTCACTTTTTTTACCTTTAAAAGATGCACTTAAAAAAATTAAATCTTCAGATAAATCATTGTTTCTATACTCAAATTTAATATCTTTTGAAGGTATTGTTAAAATATTTCCTAATTTATCGACTGCTTGGACTGATATCAAAATATCTTTGATTTCTCTACCAAAACAACCAGCATTCATTCTTATACCACCTCCTATCGAACCTGGTATACAAGATAAAAATTCAAAACCACTTAATCCATTTTTCAAAGCAAACTCAGACAAGGTTTTATCTAGAACTGCACTCCCAGCTATTATTACATCATTTCCATGTAAGGTAACTTTATTAAAATTTTTACCTAACTTCATAACTACACCATCGAACAAGTTATCTGATATTAAAATATTCGAACCAGCACCAATGATAAATAATTTTTCTTTATCATTAATTTTTTTCAAAAAATTTACTAATGATTTTAAATCATTTGCTTTATAAAAAATTTTGGATTTACCACCAATATTGAACCAATTTTTTTTCTTCAAATCATAATCAAACTTTATTTCATCTTTGAAATCATCCAATAATCTTTTTAATTCATTTTTTTTCATTTTATTAAATCAGGAAGTTTTCTCATCCAATTTGAAATAGATCCTGCACCCATCCCAATTATTATTTTTTTT
>MDSV01074746.1_pt1 | contig 12820 bp, 10 predicted proteins | sample 810851 | NCBI WGS metagenome assembly MDSV01 (sample SAMN05326640, study PRJNA326480) | marine metagenome | isolation source: seawater | place: Atlantic Ocean: North East | collected 2012 | reverse complement strand
GGATGGCTGGGCTTTTGTATTTACCCAGAATATTTGTTTATCATAGTGAGGCGGTTCGAGATAATAAATCTGAGGATATGATGTCTACTTTTAAGGTGATGGAAAAAAGACTTTTTATTTATATTATGAATCCTGCCATGATCATATCTTGGATATTTGGGGTATTGTTAATTCATGAGATTGGCATAGATAATTTTGGCTTCCTATGGCTGCAGCTTAAGTTTATTTTTGTTATTATATTGACTATTTATCATTTCTTCTTGTTCCAATGCTTAAGAAAATTTGCTGAAAGAAATAACTCTTATTCCCCTAAATTTTATAGAATAATCAACGAAATACCTACTATTTTGCTTATAGGTATAATAATAGTAGTTGTTTTTAAACCATTATGAGACTTGTAATTTTATAAAAAGCTATTATATTAAATACACGCTTCTCAACAAAAAACACCCACACATATGAACTTAGAAGAATTAAAAAAGAAATCACCCGCTGAGCTTATTTCACAAGCTGAAAAACTGCTTATAGAAAATCCCAGCACTTTAAGAAAGCAAGAAATACTTTTTGCAATATTAAAAAAACTGGCAGAAAAAAATGAACAAATTATAGGTGGTGGTGTTATAGAGGTTCTACAGGATGGATTCGGTTTTTTAAGAGCAATTGAGTCAAACTATTTGCCTGGACCTGACGATATATATGTTAGCCCAAGTCAAATAAGAAAATTTGGTTTAAGAACAGGAGACTCAGTCCAAGGAGAAATTAGAGCTCCAAAAGATCAAGAAAGATATTTTGCCCTTTTGAAGGTTGATAAAATTAATTTCGATAATCCAGAAAAAGCTAGAAATAAAATTGCTTTTGAAAACTTAACCCCATTGTATCCTGATGAACAATTAAAAATGGAAGTTGAGACAGCAAAAATAGAAAAAAAACCTGATCAAACAGCAAGATTAATTGATCTAGTAAGTCCAATAGGTAAAGGGCAAAGATCTTTGATTATTTCTCCTCCAAAAGCAGGAAAAACAATTATTTTACAAAATATTGCAAATTCAATCGCTAAAAATCATCCTGAATGTTATTTGATGGTTTTGCTTATAGACGAAAGACCAGAAGAAGTAACTGATATGCAAAGATCAGTAAAAGGTGAGGTTATAAGTTCTACATTTGATGAACCAGCCTCAAGACACGTAGCTGTAGCTGAAATGGTTATAGAAAAAGCCAAAAGACTTACTGAACATAAAAAAGATGTCATTATTTTATTAGACTCCATAACTAGACTCGGTAGAGCTTATAATGCAGTAATTCCAAGTTCAGGAAAAGTTTTAACTGGTGGTGTCGATGCTAATGCTTTGCAAAGACCAAAAAGATTTTTTGGAGCAGCAAGAAATATTGAACAAGGAGGTTCTCTGACAATTATTTCTACAGCACTAATTGATACTGGAAGTAGAATGGATGAAGTAATTTTTGAAGAGTTTAAAGGTACTGGTAACAGTGAACTAATTCTAGATAGAAAAATCTCTGACAAAAGAATATATCCAGCAATTGATATAACTAGATCAGGAACTCGAAGAGAAGAGCTTTTATTCAAAAACGATGATTTGTTGAAAATGAATGTTTTAAGAAAAATATTAAGCTCTATGGGAACAATGGAAGCGATAGAATTTCTTTTATCTAAGCTAAGAAATACAAAAAATAATGCTGATTTTTTTGTATCAATGAATAAACCAAGTTAGTTTATATTAAATTTAATAATTTTATCTCCAGCTAGTAAAAATAATTTATGTCGAAAAATATATGAATAAAATATATATTTATTTATGTTAGAAAAAAACTTGTCATTAAAAGAAACTTTTGATTTAGCAGTTCAAAATCATAAAGAAAAAAATTATAAAGTTGCAGAGTACCTCTATAGCAAGTTACTAATATCTAAACCAAATCATATACAAACTTTAATGCTAATCGGAACACTTTGCACAGAAACAAAAAATTATGAAAGTGCAATAAAGTATTTTGAAAAAGCAATAAAGTTACAGCCACAAAATGCTCTTGCTTATAATAATATTGGTATGATTCATGGCGAATTAGGAAACTTCACCAATGCAATTGTTTGCTTAAAAAATGCAATGATGATTAATCCAGAACTTACCGACACAAGAAATAACCTCTGTATATTATTAAGATCTTTAACACCTAACCAATTAAACGAAAAAGAAGTTAAAGATTTAAAAGAGCTTTTTTTAATATTATATAAAAGAAATGACATTGATCATGATGACATTTTCAGAAATGCAAAAAATATATTATTTAGAAGCGAAAATTATAAGGAAATTTTAAAATTAGATAATGTATCTTCATTATTAGAAAATATAAGCGTGCAAAATCTTTTAAATGAGGACTTGCTTCATTTAATGATGCAAAAATCTCTGATTTCTGATGCATCTATTGAATTATTCTTAATCAAAATAAGAAAGGAAATGTTAAAAAAAATATATGAAGGAAATTTAAAAGAAATTAACGTTTATTCTAATTTTTTATTAAGTTTAGCCGAACAATGTTTCTTCAACGAATTTATTTATTTCCAAACAGAAGAGGAAATATATCAAATCAAAAAAATTTTATCTAATATAGAAAGTAATAAGGAAAATAGTGAAATAGAGATTGCAATTCTAGGGTCTTATATCTCTCTTACATCTTCACAGAAACTGGAAGAAAAAGTTATAAGTTTTAAATCTTCAAATACATTATTTAATGATTTAATAAAAATTCATGTGTATGATGGTAAAAAAGAACAAGATTTAAAAAAGACTATAAAAGTTAATGTTATCAAGGATGAGATTTCTCAAAAAGTTAGAAAGCAATATGAAGAAAATCCATATCCTAGATGGAGATTTATTTATAGAAATACCAAAAAAAATTTTCTTGTACGTTTACAAAATCAAATAAAACCTAACGTTATTGATATTAAATCAAGCGAAAAATTTAATAATCCTAATGTATTGGTAGCTGGATGTGGAACTGGTAGGCATATATCAATAGTAGATAGTTACGAAAATGCAAACATATTAGCAGTAGACTTAAGTCTATCTAGCTTAGCTTATGCAAGAAGAAAAGCAGAAGAAAATAATTTGAAAAACGTAAGTTTTTTACAATCTGACATATTAGATTTAAGAAATATTAAAAAGAAGTTTGATATTATTGAAAGTGTGGGTGTCATTCACCACATGAAAGATCCTTTAAAAGGATTAGAGGTGTTGTTGGATCTTTTAGAACCTAATGGTTTTTTGAAGCTTGGACTTTATAGCAAAATAGCAAGACAGCATATAAGCAGAGCTAGAGATTTTATTAAAAAAAATGATTTAAAAACTAATGTTGAAGATATAAGAAAATGTAGAAAAATGATTCTAAGCGAAAAAAATGATAATTTACTAAAAAGAGTTTCTGTAGGAAGAGATTTTTACTCTATGTCTTCTGTAAGAGATCTTATTTTCCATGAGCAAGAATATTGTTTTACAATACCAGAAATTTCCCAAATTATGAAAAAATTTAAATTAAACTTTTTAGGTTTTTCTGATCCAATAATTAAAAAAAAATATTATCAAATTTATAATGAAGATAAAAATAATTTGTTTGAAAACTGGGATAAATTTGAAAAAAACAATCCTGAAATATTTAATGGAATGTATAATTTTTGGGTGAAAAAGTAATTTAAACTATTATATTATTTTTTATGAACAGTAATAGAGAAAACGTAGATCAATTAATATTAAAGGCTTATGATTTTTATAAGAAAAAAGATTTACCTAAAGCCGAAGATTATTGCAGAAAAGCATTAAAAATTAATCCTGAACATTACGATTCTATATCTCTTTTAGCTACTATTTTTGCTGTAAGCAAAAACTTCGTTAAGGCTAAAGAGTTAATGATCTTAGCTGTAAAAATCGATCCCAAAAATACCAGTTCACTTAATAACTTAGGCACAGCCCATAAGCAGCTTGGTGAGTACAAGAAAGCTATAAATATCTATGAAGAAGTTTTAAAATTTGAACCAAATCACATTAATGCCAACTATAATATAGGACTTGTTTATTATGATTTGCGGGAACTGAAAAAAGCAAAAGCTTATTTGAAAAAAACTGTTGAAATCAAAAAAGATTATGCAAATGCATTTTTTAGTCTAGGTAATGTTCATGCCGATCTTAAAGAATATAATCAAGCTTTAAGTTGTTATCAGAAAACTCTTGAAATTAATCCCAACTATATCGCGGCGCATAATAATATTGGTTTAGTTTACAGAGAACTAAATGATTTTAAAAATGCTATAAGTAGTTATGAAAAAGCAATTGAAGTTAAACCCGATCATGTAAACGCACATCATAATCTAGCCCTTGCTCTTAAAGAATTAGGAGATTTTGATAAATCAATTAAATCACACGAAATGGCAATAAAGTATGAACCAAGTAATTTAATGAATTATCATTTCTTAAGCGAACTTAAAAAGGAAATACTAGATGATGACTTGGAAAGTAAAATTAATTCAATATTGGGTAGCCCAAATTTAACATTAAGAAACGCAGCGTATGGAAATTATCTTTTAGCAAAATACGAAAAATCTAAAAAAAATTATAAAAAAGAAATGGAGCACCTAGTAAAAGGACATGAAAGTTTTTATAATATGTCGAAAAATAAGTTTAATTTGGGAATAAAATACTGTTTTGATGATGTTTTACAAATTGTGGAGGGTGGAAAAGTATTAAAATCATCTAAAAAAAGTAAATCTGAAATTAATCCTATTTTCATACTTGGAGTCCCTAGATCTGGATCAACTTTAATTGAAAGAATAATTAGTTCTGGAAAAAAATTTATTCCTGTAGGAGAAGAAACTGGAGTGATAGGTAATTTTATACCTATGAAAGTCATGGAAAAACAATCACTGAATTTAGGTTACGCAAACGATCTTGCAGATGAATTATATGAAATTTATAAATCTAGAAATCTTATTTTCAAAGAACATAATTTTACTTTTACAGATAAATCATTAGACAACTTTTTTTACATGGAATTTATTAGTGAGATTTTCCCTAATGCAAAAATAATCCATTGTAAAAGAAAACCTCTATCTTCAATAATGTCAATATTTCAAAATAACTTAACTTCATTAGCCTGGACACATAATTTAGATAATATATTTAAATATTTCGATAATTGTTTTGAAATTATTCAAACTTATAAGGAATCAGAACCAAATAATATATATGAGATAAATTTTGAAAATCTAGTTGATAATCCTATTGAAGAATCAAAAGAGTTAATGAATTTTTGTAATCTACCATGGGACAAAAAATGTTTAGAATTCTACAAAAGAAAGGATTTATTTTCGAAGACAGCGAGTAATATTCAAATTAGAAAAGCAATTTATAAACATTCGGAAGAAAAATACTTGCCTTACAACGAAATTTTAAAGAAGTATGGAAAAAATTATTCTTGGTTTAATTAATTGATGACAATTTATGCCTTATCAACTGGACATGGTACCTCTGGAATTGCAGTAATAAGAGTATCAGGTAAATCCACAGCTGAAGTCATAAAAAATATAACTGGCAAGGAATTGCCAAAGCCTAGGATAGCAACCCTCACAAAATTCAGTAAAAATGGGGAAAAAATGCTCATCGATGAGGGTGTAATAATATGGTTTCCTGCTCCGAATAGCTACACAGGTGAAGATTTAGCTGAATTTCATGTCCATGGTAGCAGGGCAGTAATTAAAGCAATGCATTTAGCGATTGGGAAAATAAAAAATTGCCGTTTAGCTGAGCCAGGAGAATTCACGAAGAGGGCATTCTTGAATGGAAAAGTAAATTTGCTTAAGGCAGAAAGTATAGCTGATTTAATTTCATCAGAAACTGAAATCCAAAGAAAACAAGCTCTAAAAGTAATGAGTGGAAGATCTTCACAAAAATTTAACTCATGGAGAAAAAAGCTTTTAAAAATATTATCCCATATAGAGGCAAAGATAGATTTCCCAGAAGAAGATTTACCAGGAAATATAATTAATGAAATTCAAAAAACATCAAACAGCATGATTAAAGAAATGAAAAGAACTTTAGATGATCAGAAAGTTGGAGAGAGAATTAGAGAAGGATTTAAAATTGCTATCGTAGGACCCCCAAATTCTGGAAAATCTAGTTTGTTGAATTATCTTTCAAAGAGAGATGTTGCTATTGTTTCAGAAGTTGCTGGTACAACAAGGGACGTAATTGAAACTCATCTCAATCTTGATGGATATCCTGTGATAATTTCCGATACTGCTGGAATAAGAAATTCTAAAAATGAAATTGAAAAAAAAGGTATTAAAATAGCTTTAAATAGAGCAGAAGATGCGGATCTTAAACTAGTAATTGTATCTGCTAAAAAGGTTGATTTTACTGGTGTTTTAAAGAATCTTTTAAGAAAAAATGCTATTTTAGTTCTAAATAAATCAGATTTACTTAAAGCAAAACTAAATAATAAATATAAGAAATATGATAACATTCTAATATCAATAAAGAATGAGAAGAACATAAATAATTTAATATTAAAAATAAAAAAAAAAATAAAAAAAAATTTCTCTAAAGCGGATGATATTTTAATTACCAGAGAAAGACATAGACAAAATTTATCAAATTGTGTTGTGCATTTAGAAAATTTTCAAAAGAAAAAATCAAGTAAAGATCTAGACAAAGCCGCAGAAGATATAAGGTTAGCTACTAGGCACCTAGGAATGATAGTAGGTTCGGTAGATGTAGAAGAATTACTAGGTAGTATTTTTAATGACTTCTGTATTGGAAAATAAATTATTTACGTTTCCTATTTATTCTTCTAAAAAATATAAATAAAATTTCGTAAAGATTTATAAAAAAAAACAGCCAAAAAGCTAGTAAAATCAGCACTTATTTACTGTTCAAATCTCTTTTCTTGTAAATAAATTTATCAGTTGTAAGTTGTTATTATGAAATACGATTTATCATTTGATGTAGTTGTGATCGGTGGCGGACACGCTGGTTGCGAAGCTGCTGCAGCTTCTGCAAGAATGGGAGTAAATACTGCTTTGTTTACACATAAAATTGAAACTATAGGAGAGATGTCATGTAACCCCGCAATTGGTGGACTAGGAAAAGGCCATCTTGTTAAAGAGATAGACGCTTTAGATGGCGTAATGGGTACTGTTGCAGATCAATCAGGTATACAATTTAGATTATTAAACAGAAGTAGAGGTCCAGCGGTGCGGGGCCCAAGGACACAGTCGGACAGAAAATTATATAAAAAGCATATGCAAAAAATTCTTCTAAGTTATTGTAATTTAAAGGTTTTTTCAGATCCAGTAATTGAATTTATTTTTAATAAAAATGCTGTTGTCGGTTTCAATACTAAGTCAGGAAGATTTGTTAGTTGTAAAAAAATGATTTTAACTACCGGAACTTTTTTAAATGGTTTAATTCATATTGGAGAAAAAAAAATTCCAGCTGGACGTCATAATGAAAAACCGTCTGTAGGTTTGAGTGAACAGTTGAAACAATTCAAAATTAAAATAGGAAGATTAAAAACAGGAACCCCTCCCAGATTAGATGGGTCTACTATTAATTATTCTGAATTGGAAAAACAAGACGCAGACACAGATCCAGAATTTTTTTCTTTTCTAACTCAAAAAATTTATAATAAACAAATTGCCTGTAGTATGACTTACACAAATAAACAGGTTCATGACATTATAAGAAATAATTTAAAGAAAAGCGCAATGTACTCTGGGAGTATAAAGGGAATTGGACCTAGATATTGTCCTTCTATTGAAGATAAGATTGTAAAGTTCTCCGATAAGACAAGACATCAGATTTTTTTAGAACCTGAAGGTTTAAACGATAAAACAGTCTATCCAAATGGTATTTCAACTTCTCTCCCCGAAGATGTGCAAAAAGAAATATTAAGTAAAATCAATGGTTTAGAGAACGTTTCTATTATAAGACCCGGATATGCCATTGAATATGATTATGTTGATCCTAGAGAGCTTAGTCACTCTCTTGAAGTTAAGAAAATTAACTCTCTTTATCTTGCGGGTCAGATTAACGGCACTACTGGATATGAAGAAGCTGCAGCACAAGGTCTTGTTGCTGGTATTAATGCTGCTTTATCAATTAAAGGAAATGAACCTTTAGTGCTTGATCGTGCTCAAGCTTATATTGGGGTTATGATAGATGATCTTGTTACCAAAGGAGTTATAGAGCCTTATCGCATGTTTACTTCAAGAGCAGAATATAGGTTAAGTTTGCGGGCAGATAATGCAGATACAAGACTTACTCAGATTGGTTTGAATCTTGGACTTATAAGCTTAAAAAGAGAGAAATTATTTACAAAAAAAATGAATAAAATTAATAATCTGACTGTTTTTCTTAAAGATCTTTCAATAACACCTAATAGTGCTTCAAAATATAATATTAAAATTGCAAAGGACGGTATAAAAAGATCAGCTTTACAAATTTTATCAAGGAAAGGCGTTAATTTTGATAATTTGAGAAAAATTTGGAAAAATATACCTAAAGCTACCAAAAAAGAGGAGGAGCAACTTGAAATTAATGCACATTATTCTGGTTATATGGAGAAGCAAGAGGCAGATATTATAGCTTTTAGAAGAGATGAAAACTTATTAATTCCCAAAAATATTGATTATCAGAAGCTTAGCGGTTTATCTAACGAGGTAAAAAGCAAGTTTAGTCGTATAAAACCAAGAACACTTGGCCAGGCGCTAAGAATAGATGGAATTACGCCTGCTGCTGCCTATATATTGTTGTCATACGTCAAAAAAGGTAATAAAAAATCTAATTACGCTTAGATGGTATTTAGTACTAATAAAAACACATTTTATAGATTAACTAAAGTTTCACGTGAAACATTAGATAAATTTGAAATATATGAAGAATTGCTTAAATATAACAATAAAAAGCTTAATTTAATAAGCAAATCAACAGAAAAATCAATTTGGCAAAGACATTTTTTAGATAGCGCACAAGTCATTGATTTTATTGATAAAAAAGATAACATATTAACTGATCTAGGAACTGGAGCTGGCTTTCCAGGAATTGTCATAGCTTTGCTGGCAAAAGATAGAAAAATGAAAGTTAAAATAAGATTATTAGAAAAAAGTAAAAAGAAAACAAACTTTTTAAACCTAGTTATTAAAGAATTAAATCTTAACACGGAGACAATAAATCAAAATGTATTTGAAACAAGAGATGTACTAACCGGAGATGTTTTTACTGCAAGAGCTTTTAAGCCTATTGAAAAAATTTTAGAACTTATTCACAAAAAAGCTGAAAATTGGAAAAAAATTTTAGTATTTTTGGGCAAAACAGGGAAAGACGATCTACTTCAAGCTTCAAAAAATTGGGATATCGAGTATAAGCAAAGGATGAGCATTACAAGTAATGATTCGTTAATATTAGAAGTAAATAAATTAAAAAAAAAATAAATTGAACAATACTCAAATAATTTCTGTAATCAATCAAAAGGGCGGAGTCGGCAAAACCACAACAGTTATCAACTTAGCCACAGCTTTATCTTTCCAAAAAAAGAAAATTCTTGTAGTAGATTTAGATCCACAAGGAAATGCTACAACAGGTTTAGGACTATCTAATTCCGGAAATGATAAAACAATTTATGATGTGTTAAATGGTAATTGCAACTTTCAAGATGCTATTAAAAACACTAATATAAATAATTTAAAAATTGTTTCATCAAATGTAGATTTATCAGGTTTAGAGGTAGAAACGGCCCAAGAATCAAGAAGAGCCTTTCTGCTGAAAGATAAAATAGAAAATTTCGTAAATAGTCAAAAAAATGACTTTTCGCATATTTTTATTGACTGTCCTCCTTCTTTAAGTCTGTTAACAGTTATGTCATTAGTCGCCGCAAAGTCATTATTAGTTCCTCTTCAAGCTGAGTTTTTTGCATTAGAAGGATTAAGCCAATTAATAAAAACAATAGACAGAGTAAAGGAAAAACTTAATACTAAATTAATAATAAGAGGTGTACTTTTGACTATGTTTGACAAGAGAAATAAACTCTCCTCTGAGGTAGAGCAAGAAGCAAGAAAATTTTTTAAAAATAAAGTTTACAAAACAGTTATTCCAAGAAACGTAAGATTATCAGAAGCACCATCTCACGGAACACCAGTTTTAGTTTATGATAAAAAGTGCTCGGGTAGTAAGTCTTATTTGAGCTTTGCTGAAGAATTTATGGAGCAAGAGAATGTAATGGAAAGTGCTGCATAATGAGCAAAAACAAAAATACATTTGAAATTGAGAATATTGAAATAGTCCCATCAGATAGTAAAAAGATTGATAATTCTTTCAAAAAAGGATTGGGTCGAGGATTATCATCTTTATTGGGTGAAAGTAAGAAAACTACAAGTACTAAATTAGATATAAAAGATTTAACAAGAAATAAATTTCAACCAAGAAAATATTTTAGTGAAGACGGCTTGGAAGAATTAACAAATTCAATAAGAGAAAGAGGCGTAATTCAGCCAATTGTTGTTCGTCCAGATAAAGAAAAAAATGGCAAATATGAAATTATTGCTGGGGAAAGAAGATGGTTAGCCTCGCAAAATGCAGGACTTCATGAAGTTCCTGTGGTTATTTTAGATGTAAGCGATGTTAAGTCACTAGAGTTTGCAATAGTTGAGAATGTACAACGACAAGATTTAAATCCGATCGAAGAAGCAAATGGTTATAAAAAACTAATTAATGACTTTAATTATAATCAAGAAAGTATATCAAAATTTATTGGAAAAAGCAGGAGTCATATAGCTAACGCTTTAAGATTGTTAGACTTACCAAATGAAATACATTCACTTATACAAAAGGGTCATTTAACAGCAGGTCATGCTAGAAATTTAATTGGTTTAAATAATGCATCAGATCTTGCAAGAAAAATTATACAAAAGAAATTGTCAGTACGACAGACAGAAATTTTAGTAAAACAATTTAAGGATAAAACTTTTAAAGTTATATCTAAAAAAGATGCAAACATTTTAAGTCTACAAAAAGATTTAGAAGAAAAAACTGGGTTAAATGTTTCTATAAATAATAAAAAAAACAATTCTGGTTTAATTTACTTTGAGTATAATAGTTTAGATCAACTAGAAAAACTCATTAACTCAATTAAGAAAAACTATTAGCTTTTTCACAGACTTCTGAAAAGAAATTAAAAAAAATTGAATTTGCAATGTGTGGATTTTTTTTACATAATAATTCTGTATTATTAGCTTCTTCGACTATTATTTTCAAATCTATTAAATTCCATAAGCTTAACTGTTTTTTAAGTATTGGTTTATCTTTCCAAAAGATTGGTGGTTTAGATGAGTTAATAAGATTATCAATGCTTTTTGATTTATTTTCCTCTTCTTTAAATTTTAGTAAACGATGAATTTTATTATTAAATATTCGAAATAATAAAACTTGATTTATCGTACTTGAATATAATTCTGATAAAACCTTTTTGTATTGAGACACATTTCCACTCAAACATTCATTTATCAAAACATCTGATTTGTATTCACCTGAGAAATTAATTAATGATCTTAATTGATTCAAATCTATATTTTTTTTATTTAAAGAATAAGATTTAATTTTCTCAATCTCATTCCTTAAATTGTTTCTATCAGAATTGGATTTATCAATTAGCAAATTCATTGACTCCTTTGATAAAGATATATTGTTTTTTTTGAGCTCAGATTGGGCAATAGCGTAAAGGTCTTTTTCATTATCTAAGTAGCATGGGATACATACACAACTTTCACTACCTTCATAAAATTTCCTCAACTTAGATTTTTTTTCTAATATTTCTGAAAAAATTATTAAAAAAATATTATCTGGAAATTTTTCAAATATATCTTCAATTTTCTTTATAATTTTGTCTGACCCTCCGTATATAATAACTATTTTCTTGCTGCTAAATAAAGACCCTGAATAAATATGGTTATAAAAAACTTCTTCGTTATTTATTATTTCACTTTCTTCAATTGATACGTTTTCAATATTATTATCTTTTAGTTTTAAATTCGATGATATAAATTTCTTTATATCCTTTTTTAAACCAACATTTTCTCCATATAATAAAAAAGATTTGTGTTTTGAAAAAATTATTTTATTTTTTATCTCATAACTTTTGATTATCATTTTTTATAATTATATAATATTTTCTGTTAATTTAATTAGCAAATCATCAAATACTTTATTTACTAAATCTTCAGTTGTTTTGTTTTCCAATTTTATAGTTTCAGAGTGCTGATCCTGAACCTTATAAGAAGAGAAAGAGTCAAAAGTATGTTCTAATAATATTTCATTAGAAATAAAATCTTTTACTAAAATATTTGCTTTCAATTCAATTCGATATTCTAAAATTTTTCCTGAAGTATTTTTTGCAGTTGTTTTTTTATTTTTGAATACTTGTATTGATATATTAATTTCTTTTGTATTATTACTTTCACTTTCGCCATCAGATATCATTTTTAATTTTTTATAAATCTGATTACTTAACTGTTCGTCCCCATTTAAAGAATATTTTGCAATTTTGAATTGCAGAGCTTTTGAACTAAATATAGGTTCGTACCCCACACAGGAGCTTATAAGAATACATGAAATCCATATACTTATAATACAAAATATTTTTTTCATTTTTTAGTTATAAAGTTTACTAGTTTATTTTTAATATAAATATTTTTAATAATCTTTACATTTTTTAAATATTTAGAAACATTAGAAATATTTTGTGATTTTTCTATAATAGTTTTTTC
>MDSV01230525.1_pt1 | contig 12821 bp, 3 predicted proteins | sample 810851 | NCBI WGS metagenome assembly MDSV01 (sample SAMN05326640, study PRJNA326480) | marine metagenome | isolation source: seawater | place: Atlantic Ocean: North East | collected 2012 | reverse complement strand
TTGTAGGAAAGTTTATTTGGCGAAAGTCAATACTTTCTGACGTTGTAGAACTTGCAGCAAATATGAGACTAGAAGACAAAGCAGAAGTGCTTGCTTATTCTGGTTCTCAACCTAAAGAAGCTTTATTTTATTGTTTTTTCAATAGTAAACCTTGTATGACTATGGTTGGAAGAAAAGGTAATTTAATGGGAATGTATGGAGTAGTGCCTTGTTCTCCAAAAGTTGGAAGGATTTGGATGTTAGGTCATAAAACTATGACGGATGATTATAAAGATGTAAGAGATTTCTTAAGGTATTCTCCAATAGAATTACAAAAGTTTCATTGCAATTATCCACTTTTATATAACTATGTTGATGAAAGAAATACAACTCATATAAAATGGATTAAATGGATGGGTTTCTCAATCATCAAGAAACACGCTACATTTGGTAAAGAAGGTCGACCTTTTTACGAATTTGTAAAAAATTAATTATGTGTGATGCTATTACATTAGGTGTTGTCTCAGGAGTCTTAGGAGTTGCTGGACAGTTTGCGTCTTATCAACAAGCAAAAACAAATGTTCAATACCAAAACGCACAACAAAATTTAACTTATCAAAGTAATATTTTACAAGCACAGTCAAATCGAATGACTGAAGATGTAAAGAAACAGATGAATGAAGATGCAATAGCACATAGTAATTATTTAGCAGACTTGCAATATGAAAGAGATAGCACTTCAATTACTATGAACCAGATGCAACAGATGGAGCAATCAGCACAAGAAAAGACTGCAAGAGGTCGAACATATTTAGAAAAGAAAGGAGAAGTTGCAGCACTAAGAGGATTAGGAACAAACGCATGGACTTTGATTGCGGATATAAAACGAACCCAAGCAGCAGCAGACTTTATAACGAATCGAAATACAGCGTTTGGTCTTGCTGGAACGCAGTCGCAACGTCTTGATGCACAGGCCAATCGTGCAAGTAGGCGAGGTCAAACAGCAACGTATCTTAAGAAGACAGTACTTGATCCTGTTAAACCTTTGGATATACCTAAACCTTCCTTTGGGCCTTACTTATTGGGAATGGGTAGTGCTGTTGTTGGTGGCTTCAATACTTATGCAGCAGCAGACGCTGCGGGGTTATAAATGGCTACTTCAACAAAAGGCTTAAGTCTTGGTAAAAACGAAGAATCTAAAAAGAGAGGTAGTGCTAAACAAGTATCACTTGATGGAATAAATGTTAGCCCTTCTACTGGTAGTACCAAAATAGAAGAACCAAAAGTATTAAATGCAAGATGGTATGGAGAGTCTGCTGTTACTCCAGCAGCGTTAACCCAGATCCCACAATTAGAATTGCCAAGCATGGCTGGGGTAATAGAAAATGCTACTCCACAAGACGCTGGTGCATATGCAGATGCATTTAATGATTTTGCTAATACAGTAAATCAGAGTGTAACACCACTTGCTAAACAAAAAATAAAAAGACGGGAAGAAAATGAAGCGATAGCATTTAATATTATTAACAGGTTTGGAGAAGGCGATAGCCCTGTTAAAAAACTACAAACGTATATAAGCAAAATAGAAAAAGATACAGAACGATTAAAAAACAAAGATGTAATTAATGACGATGACAAAGCACAGATATTAAATAACGAAAAATTAATTAGACAGATAAACAAAAAAAGAAATCTTGGAGAAGTTTTATTATCTCAAGATAGAGAAAGAGTAATACTAAATAGAGCAATGGGATGGTCTAGTTATTCAAAAACTCTTACCGTTCCAGATGTAAATTTAAATGGAGGTATAACTGATAAAGACGCAAATTTAAAAGAAATAAAAGTTATTGATTTAGACCCTAAAGACGCTAGATATATTAAAGCTTTTAATGATTATGTTTATGGAGGCATGCAACTTAGTTCTTTTGAATTAAAAAACGTAGAACCTAAAGTTTCAAACGCATTGTATAACGCAATGCAATCACAAGATAAAGTTTTTGTAGAAAAACAAAAAGATAAGATACTTACTTCGTCAATGAACAACGTAACATTGACATTGGAGCAGTTAAAAACTGTAGGAAATACTTTTGATCCAGCAAATTTTATAACAACATTAAATTCTGATATTGATTTTTTAAAAAATACTCATTTGTTTACAAGAAAAGAACAAATTGATTTTATATCAAATGTAATTGCACAAACGCAATATTATTTAGGCGAAGCTGGTTTTCATAATCCTAGAGAAATCATAGAGACTATGTTTTTAGGTAAAGATATTGGTACTGTCGATCAGGTATTTCCTTTAATGATTGGGCCTCTGGAGGAAAGAATTAATAAAAATGGTACGTTAAATAATAAATTAAGATTAATAGATGGTATAGGTGGGAAACCACAGTTAAATTTTCTTATTGGTCAGGTAGAACAAAAAAATTTAGTAGCAAATGAAAGAGCAGATAAATCACAACAATATAGTTATCAAGGATCTTTTCAAGGAATTTTAACTAAAAAAGGAAACGGGGAAGATGGTAAAACTTCTTTATTGGGAGATATACTTACAGGATCAAGAGATGACATTAAAGGTAATATATATGTAAAAAATGCTATTACAGCGTTAGAAAAAGAAAGAGATATATTGTTAGATCAAGCGGGCAATGATATAGATAAAGTAAACGCAATAAGAAAAGCTTATATTGAAGAACTTAATAACATAAAGTACAACATTTCAGTTTTTGAATACAAGGAAGAATTAGATAGCCTTAATCAAAGAAGCTACGATTTACTTACTGGCAGTCTTACTAAAGCAGAAGAACAACTTTTTAAAGAAGACTTAGCGTTATTTAAAGATCATTATGGTGGATTACCAAAACTACAAGAAGACCTAAGAATTGTTAATAATAATTTAATTCAATCTGATAAGTCAGATTTTAGAACTTTATTTAAAATTGGACAGGATTTAGTTAAAACAAAATTTAATACATTTGCAGATGCAAAAAAATTAACAGATGAAAATTATGACGAAAAGACTGTTTACACTTCTGCTGAACCAGCTATTAATGAAGAGATAGAAGGAATTATTGAGCAAGCTAAAAGTGATTTTCCTAATGACATAGACAAACAAAATGCTTATGTAATAAAAGAAATAGAAAGAAGGTGGGATAATGATGGCTTTATATCAGGAAGAACAAAAGTAAATAAAAGTCCTTTTTTCGGTAGTGGAGATCACGAAAACACACTTGGCAAACTTGAAAGAGAAACTGGTTTTAGCAAGAAAAATGGTGCATCATCTAACGGAATATTAAAAGATAGCTCTATGTTAAGTGTCTATGTTAATGACATAAACAAACCTATCTTTACTAAAAAAGCTTTAGTAGGTAATGGCATGCAGTCGAACAAACCTTCTGGTTTAATTCTGTCTTGGATGTCAGGAGAAGATATGCCAAATGGCTGGACTATGATTGAAAAGAATTTATATAAAATAAAAGGTAGAAATGGAGCTTACACTATAGATCAATTTTTAATAGATCAATGTCTTAAGGCTGGAATACCTATGAAACAAATACCTGTTGAAGAAATAAAAGATATGAGAAACATGGATCAAGAACAAAGAAAAAAATATTGGGAAGAAGTATTAACTAAGAAATAAATTGACTAATTGTAGTAAAATTGTATGATTAAAGTTAATATGGGATAAAACCTAGATGGACGAAGAAAATTCAGTTAATACAGATATAGTAGACGAAGAGGAGGAGGAAGAAGAAAGTCTGTTTAATTTTAATAGCTATACTCCTAATTACGAAAAAGATACAAGAAAAGAAAGAAGAGAAATTTTTAATTCAAAAGAAGATGATGATGATGATTTCGATGATGGATCTATTGTAAATATAGAATCAGACGACACAATTATTACTAGAGAATCAAATAGAGAACAATATTTAAAAGGTTTAGCAGAAGGAAAAATAGATACAAAAACACATAGCAATATTTTTAATATTGAATACGCTCCAGAACATCTAAGAGGAAAGATGCATTGGAGAAATAGTCTTGGAGATTTTTCAAGAATGGTCGACAGGGCTGGAATGGGTGTTACTCAAAACTTATTTAACACAACCCAAAATGTTTTGAGAGGAGACATGCCCGCTGTAGTGGCAGAAACTTTAACAGGAGATTTACCATCTGCATCAATGATAGGTTTTAAAGCTTTAAAGAAAGGTATAGAAAATAGAAGTTTTACAGATTTCTTTGAAGGAATGGGCTACGGAAAAGATGGAAAAAGCATGAGTATTCTTGATGCTGTTTCTTCTTCTGGTGGACAAGTTAATAATTTTGAACAGTTTGATGCTATTTCTCCAGAAGATCAAGCAAGAGGTGTTGACTACGGACTTTTTGGATTACCTTCTTTAACTGAATTAAGTGGCGGGTATCCAATGCAAGATACTGGTAGATGGTTTGCTGATGGTACAACTAACTTTTTAGGAAACAGCATACCTTTCTTTGCAATAGCAGCGGGGATTATGGCAGAGCCTACTCCAGCGGGAGAAGTAGTCGCAGTTAAAACAGGAATCGCAAAATTAAAAGCGACACATCCAGCCTTTAGGAATTTTTACAATATGGTTTCAAAAGACCTTCTTGGTAAAACTAAGATTGGCAACATGTTTAAAACATCATCTAAATTTTTAGTTAAAGAAGGTATAAAAGGTGCGGGTGCTGGTGCTATTGCAGAAACATTTGTAGGAGATCCATACGCTGATTATGGTTTAGATTTTATTCTTCCTGACTTTTTAGATTATGAAAATCGTGTAGATGATGGATTTTTTAAAGCAAAAATAAAATCAATGATCGTATCAGAATTTATGCTTGGCCCATTATTTGGGATAGGTATGGGTGGTCTTGGTGTTGGAACTAAAGGTTTTAGAGAACCAGTAACCAGAGTTTTTAGTTCAGTATTAAAAGGAGACTCAACAATAGGAGAAGAAGCAGCAAAATTTATTAAAAATGTACAAAGAAAATCAAATAAATTTACAGGTAAAAACAGAAATAAATTATCCTATGACTTTAACAAGAAAAATTTAAACACTTTTTTAGATGACGCTGAAACATATTTAGTTGAGCCTGTTGCGGAGTATTTATTTAATACTCAAATGGCTAAAAAAATAGCTGAAAGTTTAGGGTTTACTTTTAAAGATATAGATGAAATAAAATTAGAAATAGATGATATACAAGTTAAAAGCAAAGAAGCACAAAATCTTGCAGTTACAAGAGACACTCAGCTACAACTTGAAAAAAATAAGATACGAGACACCGAAAGAAAATCAAATGTAGAAGGTAGAGAGAAGACAGAATTTTATACTGAGCTTGCTGACGAAAAAGCTAGAGTACAAGAGTTGCAACAGAAATTAAAAGAAGCAGAAGAAAAAGCAGAAAAACAAAAAAATGCATTTGTAAAACAAATTAATAATTCTGCTAAATCAGAAGACAAATTAGTTGAAGCAATTACTTTAAATAATCAAGTACGTCCAGATCAAAGTAAAACAGCATATGAAAAAATTGGTGTAACAAGTGCTAACAGACCTAAGACTCCATTAGAAGTATTCCAAATAAATCCAAACGACTTAATAATCCGTCCTGATAAATTTCAAATAAAAGAATCAGGTAAGTTTAATAAGTCTGGAGTAAGTGGATCACTAGCAGACCAAACAGAATTTGATCCTAAATTTGCTGGAGTAGTAAGTGTATGGAAAGATGATGCTGCGGAACTTGGGCCAGCGGGCAAGCTATATGTGATTGATGGTCATAACAGAGTAGATTTAGCAAAGAAATCTAATGTTAATTCTATTAATGTTCAAACAATAGAAGCACCAACTGCAAAAGATGCACAGACCCAAGCTGCAATTATCAATATAAACTCTTTTAACTACGATCAAAAAGGAGCTATAGCTGTAACTGATGTAGCCAAGATTATAAGAAACAATGAATCCCCTAGAGCTTTAGCAGAAATGGGGATGAGCTTAAAGCAAAGAATAGTTATCGAAGGTATGCAGTTAGCAAGATTACCCGATCATCTTTTTGAAAAATTATTACGAGGAGATATTGGTTTACAAAAAGGATTAGCTTATGGCTCTCAACCTATTTCGTTTACTGCTATTAGCGATGTTTTTAAAGCTATAGATAAAAGTAATCCTTCAATAGAAAAGATTAAACAAGCGATTTTAATGGCATCTGAGGCTGTCGATATGCCTCCCGAAGATGGTGTAATTCCTTTATTTGCTGATTATTTAAAGTCGACAAATGCAAAACAACTATTAGAAATTAGAGCAGAAATCTCTGCTCAACTAAAGAAAACTTTTATTAGGCTAAAAGCTGTTGGTACAAAAGATAAAAAAGCTGGAGTCGAAACTGTAGCTGGAAATAAAATAGATTTAGAAAATACACAAAACGCTTTAGTCGAAGCTTCTAAAACAAACGACTTGTTTAATGCTGTTGCTGCTTCTGGAGGAGAAACAACACAGATAATAAAAGAATTAGCTGCACAGGTTAAAGGACGTAATGTTAAAAAATTAGTGGAAGCTAACTTAGAAAGAATACAAGACGCATTGCAATTAGAACAAGCACCTTTATTTAAGAAATCTGAAGCTGTAGATATTATGCAAGAGATAGATAAAAAGAAGACGGATAAGTTAAAGCAAATAGAAAACGAGTCTAAGCAAGTGACGTTTAAAGAAGAAGATATAACTACTATGAAAGAAGAACCAAAATTTAAAGAAGAGTTTGAACAGCTAGAAGAACCACAACAAAAAAGTGTAACTAAGCAATTAAAAAACAAAGGTAAAGTTACTACTAACCCAAGCAATATAACTGGTAAAGCCTTACCTCCTTTAGTAACTAATCCAAAAGCAAGAGTATTCCCAGAAATCTTTGAGCTTACAGATAAAAAATTAATCCTTAATGCAGTAGATGAAAAAGGTAAAGTTACTAATTTAAGTAATTTTGAATTACAAGATGCAGTAACAAGAACAGAAAAGTTTAAATTAACAACAAAGCAAATAAAAAATATACAAGCTAAAAAGCCTAAATATGAAAAAGCAAATGCAATATATGAAGAATTAGAAAAACAAATTAATGATTTACTTTCTGGCAAAGGTAAGCAAGGCAAACTTATCGAATTAGATCCAGATGCTGCTGAAACAGAGCTAGATAAATTAATGGCTGCAAGAGAAGCTGCTGATATAGAAAGAACAAAATATGTAGATGACCGACTTAGGTTTCACTCAAGACATATGGCATTAGTTAATCAATTAAAAAGTAGAGAGCTAGAGCCAGCAGTTAATAACAGGAGAGAAGAGTCTATTGCAAACAGAGAAGAAAAGAAAAGACTAAAAGAAGTACAAGAGTTAAAAGAAGCGATTGATTATAAAAAAGCAAGAGGAGATTATAAAACCAAGAAAGGTTACAACCTTGATGAAGCACATAAGCTTGATAATTTTACGTTTACTCAATATGGTGTAGAGCTTGAAGGCATGCGTGATACTCAAGGTAAGGGTTATAATCGTTTTTACTTTGGCAAACCTTCTCCTCGATACAATTCTGAAGTTATAGATTTTATAAGCGATTTAGATATAGCTATATATACAGTTGCTAAACAAATAGCAAATGGTTCGTCTAAGAAAAGTAAATCTCATTATAAGTATGTGGAGTTGTTAAACGATTTAGGTTTAACTAATAACCAGATAATGACTAGATACCAAGAAATAATTACAGAATTAAAAACTGGTAATCTTACTATCGAACCTCCAGAAAATTATTTCTCTAGTAAATTACTTCGAGTTATTTCAGACTTAGATACTGAAATGAAGGATATAGATGGAAGATATAGTTACGAAATAGATCCAGAAGATATTGTTTCTGGAAGAGTAGATAAAGCTAAAAAAGATTTAGATAATAAAATTAATCAAGAATATAGAGATGTTAACAATCCTAAGAAACCTACAGAAGGAGATCTTTTAGAACCAAGAGAGGGCGATTACTATGAACTTATTGAACCACAAGGAGGGGATCTAGGATCTGATGAAATTTATTTAACTTTAGCTGGTTATCAAAGATCACAAGTACAAGGATTAATGCAAGAAGTAGAAAAAATATCTGGTATAGATTTTAAATTAGTTTCTGATCCTATTATCGGTGTAGCTGGAGAAAAAGCTGCAAAAGAATATGGTGTTCCTGTTGGAACAAAAATGCCAGCTAGAGGTTTTTATAGGTCTGGGGAAGATCCAATAAAAGATTTAATAGTATTATCAATGGTACATGGACAAGACTTTGCATCATTTAGTGCTCTTTCTGAGACTGCATACCACGAAGCGTTCCATAGATTATTTAACAGATACTTTACTAAACAAGAAAAAGAATTACTTATAGGTGCATTGCCACAGTTAAGAGAGCTTGCTGCACTTACAAAACCAAAAATGCATGACAAAATCTTTGGTTTAAATGGTAAGAAGCCTTTAGGTACGGAAGAAGTTATATCAGTCGCAGCGTCAGGCTATAAATCTGCTAAATCTTTATACGAAAAGAAAATTGGTAAATGGGGTAAAGTTTTAGATAAAGTTGAAAACATAGTTATAAGAGTTAAAAACTTCTTGCAAGGAAAAGGATTTCAAACATGGCAAGATTTATTTGATGATTCGTTCTCAGGAAAAATAAAGTCTAGAGGTTTAGCTGTACAAGAAGGAAATATAAAAGATAGTCCAATAGAAACTACTATGTTTGAAACAGATCCTGTCGAACTAAATAATTTATTTAAAGAAAACTTAGAAGGTTTAACTGATGGCAGTATTAAGCTTGAAGATGCAATGTCTAATGTTTTGCGTCCTTTAATAAATAGAAAGTGGCAAACAAAAGGTGCAAAATATTTTATAGATACTTCAAACAAAGAATTTATTGCAGCAAATAAAGCAATAAATCAAGCTATGCAAGAAACAGTTGATGCGTTAATGAATCCTAGTACAGATTTTCCAGAGATACCATCAATCCATTTAAATGAATTAAATAAAATGGCAATGCAATTAATAGATGATGTTGATGGCAATGTGGATGAAGTTATAAAAATATTTAGACAAGCTACTAAAGGAGATTCAATGGCTATGAAAGATTTAACCTCTTTTGCTGCTGTACGTTTAATGAGAGATGGCACTACAGACATGTATGCTGTTGCTGCTAAAAACTACGAAGCAGATCCTTCTCCACAAAATGCACAATTTCTAATTTCAACATTTGAAAGTTCAGCAAAATTAAATAAAGCTTACGCTACATGGGGAAGAGCATCTGGACAAAGATTACAAATGATGGGTAGGCCAGTAGATTTTAATGGCGAACAAATAACTATAAACGTAATGAGTTCACAGCAAACCATCACAATGAGAGGAGAATCTGGATCTGTACAAGATGCAATGTCTAACGGATTAAAAGAAACAGACGAAGGTTTAGGATCTGGTGCTTACTTTACGTCTGAAACAAAACCTAATTCTGTAACTGGAGATGATGTTCTTACTGGAAGTTTAAAAAATACTGACATTGCCGACTTAGTAGAAGCTGGTGTTGGATTAAAACAAATACTACAAGATAGAAAAGTTAATGTTAACTTTAATAAAACTCTAAGTAAAACACAGAAGAAAGCAATTAATGAATATATTGCAGAGTTAGGAGTGGATGGTATTAGGCTTAAAGGTTCAGACTTAGGACTTGATGGAGATATTATATATATTCCAGAAATAAATAAAGCTAATAAAGTTATTGGTTCTAATGCTGAAATGACTCCAGAGGCAGAACGCCCTATTGGATTAAACAGAGAAACTTTTGAAGCAAGTTTAGCTCAAGGAACTAATATTTTGAAAAAAATGTTAGACGATGAGACTTATGAAAGTATTTTTAGTGGAGAACCTAACACTAAAGCAAGAGAAGTTTTACAGCTATTAGCAGAAGTCAATCCATATATTACTGACAAAACTCATGGTTCAAGAATTATGAGACATTTAAACAAAACTTTTGAGCAATACTCAAACAGTTCTAAAGGTGCAATAACTCAAGATACTTTTGTTTCAATATTTAGAAATTGTATATTTTTAGGAATTGAGACTTTTATGAAAGTTGCTGTTGGTAACAATGTCAGAGCAGTCTTACTTCCTCTACAAAAAAATGCTGGAGCAAATGTTGGAAGAATTGGTAATAGGTTAACAGGTAATCTTAATGACTATGAAACAACTGCTATGAGTGTAAGAGAACAGTTGCAAGGATTATTTGGACATAGAGGATATTTAAGATCTCAGTCAAAAATGTTTCAAGCTTTGTATTTGTCAATGATGTCTTTTAAGCATAATACAAACTTTGGAAATATTGGTAAGGGTCAGTTTGAAGGAGGAAGATTTAGTGGTAATAAAGGAATGAAACGATTTACAGTCGAGAATCAAGCTGATCTACCTTTTGATTATCAGCCTCCTAATAGTCAGTTAATAAAAGAACAACCAAGAGGAGATGAGTATTGGTTAAATCCAGATAAAAATGGATTGGCTTTATTTATGCATAGAGTTGGCAGCACTTTTGGTAATTTTAGTAGCAGAATGTTTGGAAGTTTAGATACGTTAATAACTACTGGTACAGCAATAGCTCAAGAAGAAATAAGGCACATGGAAAATATCTTAATGAAGATGTATTCGCAAGGAATAGATATAACAACCCCTGCTGCAATAAACAAAGCAAATTTAGAAGCAAAGGAATTAACTAGAAAATCTATGATAGATGTTGAGATGGCAAATGGAGATGTAATTAAAGGTGGTTACTTTACTTCAGAAAATATGAGACAAACTACAGAATATTTAAGTTTTACAGACGACATTAATGTAAAAAGAAATAAAAGAACTAGAGAATATGGAATGAGAAGAGCACAGGAAGCAGGGATTACAGATCCTATGGAGCAAATGGAATTTGTTAATCAGTATTTAAAACTTCCTGATGCTGTATCTAATAAAGAAGGAATGGATGAAGCAAATGCATTGTTATCTGGTGGAGCACAAGAATCACAACCTTTCGGTGCTTCAGTTTCTGGTAAAAGACCTAATGAAATTAATAGTTTTCAAACAAACCTTACAAACCTACCCGCAAATTTAGTTGGTACAATTACAGATCGTCTACCTATAACTGGTGCTATTTTTCCTGTTAATAGAACACCCAACAATATTATTAAAGGTGTTTTAAGAATGATGCCAGTAGCTAATCAAGCGGTAGATAGTTATTGGAGAGATATAAATTCTGAAGATTTATTTGTAAGAGAAAATGCAATAGGAGAAATGGTTAGTGGTATGTTTTTTGCTGGTGCGGGAGTTTCTCTTCTTGCATCTGGAGCAATAGACGTACAGGCAGGGTATGGATTTAACAGAAAGAAAAGGCAAATGTATATAGATCAAAGACGACCAGCATGGAGTATAAGATTTAGGAAATTTGATGGCACTTATAGCGAGTGGTTTAGTTTAGAAGCTTTTGATACGTTTGGAACAATACTAGGAATAGCATCTAACTTTAGAGAAAATTTAAATACTATGCCTATCGAACAATTTGTAAAAACAAAAGATTTAAATTATTCAAAGATAGATCAAAACGATGCTCTTGGTGCAGAAGATCGAGCAAAGGCTTATGAGATAAATCAAGACGTTGCAATAATAGCTTCGGCTCATGCAATTAGAATTGCTAAAACTCTTCAAAATACAGCGGTTGATACATTTAATCAGCAAATGGATAAAGGTTTATTTAAAAGTTTAAGTGACATACAACGATTAATGTCTGACTTTTTACAAGGAGATAGCGTTATGAATAACTATGTAGTCGGTAGTCGTGGTCGTGTTTCTGACTTTGCAAGAAGAACTATGTACGGATATGTACCACAGATATTAAGAGATGCTCGAATCGGTATAGACAATAAAAGAAGAGTAGCTGCTAATAGCACAAATGAAAATCCTGTTTGGGCTTTTGTTGAAAATTTCTGGAATCAATTAGGAACACAGTTACCAATAACATCTTTAGGTTATACAGTTGATATAGATGAAATTATGGGACAGCCAAAGACTTATGCTACTTCTTATAATTGGGAATCTATAGATAGTCCTATTCATAGAGCATTGCTATCAACTCTAAATCCTCTGGAAGTATTTAGACCGACTCAACAAAAGGATTATGGAATAGCTGGTGTTATTTATGGCGAGCTAAACAGATTACATGGTAAAGGAGCTTACCCTCGTTTTATTGGTAGAAACTTTTTAAATGTATCTTCTGGACAAAAATTAGATGATGTACAATTTAACAGAGTAAAAGAAATTTTCGCAACTGAAGTAAAGCTAGATGTTGTAGGTGCTGGAATACCAATGAATTTTTCTGAAGCGTTGTATTACTTGATAACACAAAATGAAGATTATCTTTTATCAAGAGATATAGACCCTAGTAAAATAGCAACTTCTAGAGCAAAACCAAAAGGTGTTACAGGAGAGAATTTTGAATTTCCAGAAAGAATATCAGACAGAAGGACATTAACAAAATTACAGTTAATTATGAATGTTGCAAAGGAGTACAAAAAAATAACCAAAATTAAATATCTTAACGAAATTAAAGAAGGCAACGGAAGTACGCAACAAGAACTATCTCTTAAGGAATACGAGCAAAGAAAACTTGCAACTATTAATAGAGATAGCGAGCCAGTTTATGGTGTGGGTGTTAATCTTAATGAATGGAGGGAAATTATTAATTCTTAGTTATGCCTTTTGCTCAATTTACTGGTACTGGAGATGGTTCTACTGTACAATTCCAGA
>MDSV01070462.1_pt1 | contig 12821 bp, 7 predicted proteins | sample 810851 | NCBI WGS metagenome assembly MDSV01 (sample SAMN05326640, study PRJNA326480) | marine metagenome | isolation source: seawater | place: Atlantic Ocean: North East | collected 2012 | reverse complement strand
TTTTTTCTGGGCTAATACCTAGAAACGCACAAAGGGTTGAGATGGTATGTTGGTCAGGTGTTTCGATTTCTTCGCATGACTCCGTCGGATCACTTGGGTTGCTGGGCAGAGGCGACAGGCTGACTTTCTCCACGTTTGCCGCATAACCACATGAGACACAAGACGCGATCGCATCTTCTCCTGAATCAGCAAGGACATGAAACTCATGTGAGAAGTTCCCACCGATGGATCCGCCGTCTGCTTCAACGGCTTGCGCAGCAAGGCCAAGTCTTTGAAAGATTTTGTGATACGCGTCGTACATCAATTGATAACTTTCACCCATTCCTTCGCTGTCAGCATCAAAAGAATAAGCATCTTTCATAATAAATTCTCGAGAGCGCATCACGCCGAATCGCGGTCGAATTTCATCGCGAAATTTAGTCTGGATTTGATAAAGATTCATCGGTAGTTGTCGATAACTGCGGACTTCAGTTCGTGCCAATGTTGTGATGACCTCTTCATGGGTGGGGCCAAAACAGAAATCTCTCTGATGACGATCAGAAAACCTTAGCAATTCGGGTCCATAGTCATCCCATCGGCCCGATTGTTGCCAAAGTTCAGCGGGTTGTACTGCAGGCAAGAGCATTTCTTGTCCGCCCGCGCGATTCATTTCCTCTCGTACAATTTGCTGGACTTTGCTTAAAACTCGGTGACCGAGCGGAAGCCAGTTATAAACACCAGATGCGACCTGTCGGATTAATCCCGCGCGGAGCATCAGTTGATGACTGATGATCTCGGCATCAGTGGGGACTTCTTTTAAGGTTGCCAAGAAAAATTGTGATGTTCGCATGGGTAGTTATGTTCCAGAAATAAGAAATACTGTCAACGTTTTGCTCTGTCGCGTTTCGTGCGCGCTCGGGTGAAGTGTTGAATTGAGTTGAGAAGTACCTGTCTAAGCGTTTGGTGTGCCCAGTTGATTTGCCGCACTCACAGCAACACTTAGCATCGAGAAGTCGAATTCAGAGGATTTCTGTAGATCTTGAATCATTTGTGCGAGCCGCTCGTTATCTGCTTGATGCGCTGCAATCCAGTTTCGAACAGCTGATTTACCCTTACCTGACCCAGACTTGAGTATTCTAGCGGTGATTTGTTTTTGCGTGAGGGCTAAATCATTCAAAAGCGCGGCTCGACCCAGACCATGCCAGTGATTGGTGATCGGTAAGTCTCTCACTTTTTTCGAGAGCCATGAGAGCTGTATTCGCTCTCCGACATCGAAGTAAATTGTAGAAATATCGGACAAGCGACCAGCCTCTGAGTGTGCGAGTTCTGCGATATCCAGTCCTCGGGATAGTGCTGCAAATTCAGCAATCGTATTCGCTATTGATGGGGGTGTACCGGCGTTCAGGTATCGTCTCACTCGACGTTTTTGTATCAGGCGATTTGAGGCCGCGAGGACTCGAGGAAATCCATTTTTAATTTGAGCGATCGAATCGCGAAATTCCTCGACAGTAGCTGAAATGTCGAGCGGACGGGGCCGGTAATTTAAAAGCCAGATAGTGGCGTGTTCGAGCAGTTGGCGCGTTTCATGCATCAGCTCTTTTTGCGCCTGCGATCGAATCTTGTTGTCTAGCCCCTCAATGTCATGCCAACAGTCTCGAAGCCTGAAAATCTCGCGACAGGCGGTATACGCTCTTACGGTGTCTGCGGGATGGGCGCCTGTCAGCTCATTCATTCGCAAAATAAACCCGGGTCCAACACGATTAATCATATTATTGGTGAGATGGGTTGCGATAATTTCGCGCCGTAGCGGATGGTCTCTCATGAAGGCGTCAAATCTTGGAGACAGGACTTGGGGAAAGTATCGTTTTAAATCTTCAGATAAAAAGATATCCTCAGGCACGTTTGAGTTAAGAAGCATCTGGTAAATTGAGATTTTGCTATGACTCAATAAGACCGCAATTTCAGGTCGGGTGAGTCCTTGGTGACGAGCAATGCGTTCGCTAATTTGTTGGTCGTCTGGCAAATTTTCCAAGGCTCGATTTAACCCATAATTTTCCTCAAGCTGGCGAATTGCTCGGGCGTGCTGATGGATGAGTTGGACAGCTTTATCTGACTCTAAAGACAACGCCTGTGTCTGACCGTAGTTGTCTCGCAGTACAAGTGCGGTTACGGCATCAGACATTTCACTTAGAAGATTATTTCGTTCGCGTTGGGAGATCTCACCAATTTTGACCGCTTCATTAAGTAAAATCTTGATGTTCACCTCATGATCAGAAGTATCTACGCCGGCAGAATTATCGATTGCGTCCGTAAAACACAAACCGCCCCGCTGACTAAACTCGATTCGACCAAATTGAGTGACGCCTAAATTGCCACCCTCACCAATCATCCGGCAGCGCAATTGACTGGCATCAACCCGGAGAATATCGTTAGCGCGATCGCTTACCGACTCGTGGCTTTCGTATGACGCCTTGATATAAGTGCCAATTCCACCATTGAAAAGAAGGTCTACCGGACTTTTTAAGATTTCATGGATCAACTCTTCAGGACTGAGTTCATTTTTAGAGATTGAAAGTGCCTTCTGCGCCGTTTCTGATAAGCGAATTTTTTTGACGGTTCTTGGCCAAACGCCACCACCCGCGGAGATTACAGAGGGATCGTAGTCATCCCAGTTTGATTGCCCGAGATCAAAAAGCCGTTGACGCTCCTTAAAAGAGTTTTCGGGATCAGGACTGGGATCGATGAAGATATGCTTGTGGTTAAATGCCGCGAGCAGGCGGATTTGTCGCGACAACAGCATGCCGTTTCCAAACACATCGCCAGACATGTCCCCAATTCCGACGACAGAGAACGGTTGTGACTGGGTATCCAAATCTAGATCCCGACCTAATCTTTTTACAGATTCCCAGGCACCTTTTGCCGTGATGCCCATCGCCTTATGGTCGTATCCTGTCTTTCCACCAGACGCAAATGCATCGCCTAGCCAGTACTGGTACTCTTCGGCCACGGCGTTCGCGATGTCAGAGAATGTCGCGGTGCCTTTGTCTGCTGCAACCACTAAATACGGGTCATCATCATCGTATCGGAGCGTCCTGACGGGTGGAATGACGTCATCGCCCTGGTAATTATCGGTCAGATCAAGAAGGCCACGAATGAAGGTCTGATAGCAAGTCTTAACTTCATTCAACTGATCCTCTGTCAAATAGTCCAAAAGTCTTCTGACGATAAATCCTCCTTTTGATCCCACTGGAACGATTACCGCATTTTTAACAATTTGGGCCTTAACCAGGCCAAGCACCTCAGTCCGAAAATCTTCGGGACGATCAGACCACCTGAGACCGCCCCGAGCAACACGTCCGCCTCGAAGATGGACGCCTTCGACCTGTGTTGAGAAAACAAATATCTCTACCATGGGACGGGGTTGAGGCATCCGGGTTACCGCCGAACAGTCGATTTTTAATGATAATCGCTCGGGGTGTTTCGGATCATGCTGCTGGAAATAATTTGTCCTAAGTAAGGATTCAATGAGGTTGATATATGCTGAAAGAATTCGATCTTCATCAATATTAGTGACGCGCTCTAAACCGTCTTTGAGTTCTGAGCGAATATTATTCACCAATAAATCACGATCTTGTTTTAAGTCCGGATCAAATTTGCATTCGAAAAGACGCACGATACGGCAAGCCATATTTGGGTTGCCCGCAAGGGTTTGAATAACATATTCCTGACTATATCGAAAACGAATTTGCTTTAAGTATCGATAGACTGCACGAAGTAGGGTTATCTGATTCCAATTCAGTTTTGCGCTTAACGCCAGCTGATTAAATCCGTCGTTATCCGATTTTTGAGTCCAGACTCGGCCTAGCAATTCCTCAATGTCTTTCGCATCATTTTCATTGCCAAGCACTTGTCCAGCGCTATTTTGCAGCTCAAACGAATGGATGAAAATAACGTAACCGGAACGATTAACAACGCGGTAAGGACGCCCCGATAATGCGCGCAGCCCCATGTTCTCGATCATGGGCAACACATCTGATAGGAATACAGAACTGTTTGGGGAATACAGTGTTAACTGTGTCTCCAAGCGATCCTGGAGCCGCGTAGAGCGAAATCGAATGCCGAGTTTCCCTGTTTTTTGAGCACGCGATAGATGATCAATATCTTCCACAGCTTGCTCGGGCGAATAAATTTCTCGATAGGCGGTCGGAAAGCTGGTGCTCCAGGTATCTGCGTATTCCAGACCGTCTTGATCGCCATATTGCGCTTGTAACGCCCGTCGAAGGTCTTCTGGCCAGGAGCGGGCAAACTCAGAAATTCTAGTTTCGAGCGCAAGCAAGTCAGGCGGAGCGGTCTGCTTGCTATCAGCTCTAATTAAGTAGTGAATTCGGGCAGATATTGACTCTGAGAACTGGACGTCGAACTCATAAGCCGCACCTCCGAAAGCCGCTAGAAGCTCACGTCCGATTCGTTCTCGAAGATCACTATTAAAACGCTCTCTTGGAACATAAACCAAACAGGAACGAAAGCGTGCAAATCTGTCTTCCCGGACAAACAAGCGAACTTGTTGACGATCCTGAAGGTCGAGGATCCCCATTGTGCTAACGAAAAGCTCATCTCCGGTAACTTGAAACAGATCGTCCCGAGGATACCGCTCAACAATGTTATGCAGGACTTTGATCCCATGGCCGTTTTCAGGCAGGCCACTTCTTTTAAGCAGATTGGTTAGCTTGAGACGGAGTATCGGGATATCGGCCACACTGCGGTTATATGCAGAAGCTGAGAATAAACCCAAAAATAAAGTTTGCCGAAACTGATCTCGGTCGATGTCAGGATGTTGAATCAAGATAACGTCCATGTAGGCAGGACGGTGAACGGCTGACCTCACACTCGACTTGGTGATGAGAAGAGGCTCTTTAACGTCAAATTTTTTGGAAATATCTTCAGGCAGCATGGTGAGCCGAGAATCCGGATCAGCGGAAGCGCCTGGTCTCAGGATGCCAAGCGCTGAATCTCGTTCGGTGATCATTTCAGAGACCGAGTCGTCAGATTCCTGATATTGAATAGCGCCAAGAAAAGTGAAATTGCCGTTTGCCATCCATCGACACAAAGCGGCAGTCTCTTCCAGCATCACTTGATCGACTTCGCTGCCAGTCTGATCCAGTGTTGAGGCAATGTTCAACGCAAGGTTATGCATAAGTTGGCGATCGCGGTTCGCCGCCACCACTGACTGCAAAGCTTCTTTTACCTGACTTTCAATAGTCTGAAGATGATCAGCACGAACTTCTTGATCAATTCTGAAATTCAAAAATGATTCGGGTTGTTCACCTTTATCGTGCCCACTAACCGACGTGATGGTTTGATTTTTATCGCGCGTGATTCCAATCACTGGGTGAATGGTGAGATGGATGGTATAGCCCAGACGGTTCAGTGCCATTTGTACAGAGTCAACCAGGAAGCCCATGTCGTCCGAGGTGACCTCAACGATTGTAAAAGCTGACCCACTTGTGTCTGATGGGTTTACTGGGTTATACGCTCGAACCTGAACCTGACCGCGTTTTTTTTGTTTTGCAGAATTAAGATGAGCGGTGGCTAGTTTGTAAAGATCGTCAGAATTTTCGCCACGTAAATCCTCTTGAGGCACCCTTTTAAAGTATTGAAAAAAGAATGCGCTGGCAAGTTGAGCGTCGGTTTTTGATAGTTCTTTTTGCGCTCGTAAGTTGAGGATGTCCAATAATTGATTAGTATCGAACTTGGTAATTTTGCGCATTAGAACAGTATTTTTATGTCGGTGATTCGCCCGACCGTTTCTTGTGGGCCAAGTCACCGGTTTAAAGCGAGCAGGCTTAGATGACCTAAGATGGAGTTAATCACGAGACCGGCACGCGGTAAACTACCGATTGGCAATTACGCGAAAAAATAGGTCTCAAAAAAATGATCAGTGAGAAGCATTTATGGGCACCAACTGACGATCAGGTGGAAAACAGCAACATGACGCGATTTGCTGGCGATGCGGGAGACCGCTGGGGTCGAAATCTAGGGACCTATCGTTCGCTGCATAGCTGGTCCGTTACGGAACCTGATGAATTCTGGCGCAGTATTTGGGATTGGACGAATGTTATCGGGTCTGGATCGTTAGATTCTGTGGTCCAGAATCCAGACCGGGTGCCCGGTGCGAGATGGTTTCCGAGTGTAACCCTCAATTTCGCAGAGAACCTTTTGCGGCGTCGGGATAATGCACCTGCATTGATATTCAGGTCAGAAGATAAGGTTAAGCGCACAATAAGTTATGCCGCGCTTTATGCACAGGTGGCTAGGATCGCCGGGGCTTTGCGTGATGCAGGTATTGAGCCTGGAGACCGAGTGTGCGGATTTATGCCGAATATGCCTGAGACTATCAGCGCGATGTTGGCCGCAGCTTCTGTTGGAGCGACTTGGTCGTCATGTTCGCCAGATTTCGGCGTCAAGGGTGTGCTGGATCGCTTTGGCCAGATAGAACCTAAAGTGCTATTTAGCGCAGATGGGTACTGGTACAACGGTAAAGCGCATGATTCTCTAGAAAAGTTAGTTGAAATCGGTCGCAATTTGCCGTCCTTAAAAAATATTATTGTGGTGCCGCTTTTGTCGGAGGCGCCAGACCTGTCGAATATATTCAACGCGATTTGTCTTGACGAATTCGAGTCATCTAAAACTGAAATTGAGTTCCTGAATTTACCTTTTGATCACCCGCTTTACATCATGTATTCATCCGGTACGACGGGTGTGCCGAAATGTATTGTGCACGGGGCGGGTGGATCCCTGATTAAGCATCTCACCGAACAACAACTTCATGTTGATCTCCGGGCCGGTGATCGTTTTTTTTATTTCACAACATGTGGTTGGATGATGTGGAATTGGCTGGTCTCAGGACTCGCCAGCGGGGCAACACTTGCGTTATATGACGGTTCGCCGTTTTATCCAGATGGCAATGTTGTTTTTGACTTCATTGCCGAGGAAAAAATTAATATTTTCGGCACATCTGCCAAATTTATTGATGCGATTGCCAAAGCCGGATTACGACCCGCTCAAACGCATGATCTCTCCAACGTGCGAACGATCTTGTCAACGGGTTCACCGCTTAATCCGGAAAGTTTTGATTATGTATATGACGCGGTGAGTAAAGAGGCGTGCCTTTCATCAATCTCCGGCGGCACTGACATCATGGGATGCTTTATTGGCGGGAACCCTAATCTCCCTGTTTGGAGAGGCGAAATCCAATGTGAAATGCTTGGAATGCAGATCGAAGTTCGAGGCGACGATGGCACATTACTCGACCGAGGTGAAAAGGGCGAACTTGTTTGCGCCAATGCGTTTCCTTCGATGCCCATTGGTTTTTGGAACGATCCAGACAATCTGAAATATAGAGCGGCTTATTTTGAAAAGTTCCCAGGCGTGTGGTGTCATGGTGACTATTTATCGGCAACGGCGAATAATGGCTTTATTGTTTTTGGACGATCAGACGCTGTCTTGAATCCAGGCGGCGTCCGGATTGGTACATCAGAGATTTATCGTCAAGCGGAGCGATTGCCGCAAGTGGTAGAAAGTCTTGTTATCGGTCAGCAATGGCAGGGCGATGTGAGGGTTGTTCTTTTTGTGCGGCTTCAGGACGGTGTTCGACTCGATGAAGATTTGCGCCAGACGATCCGCAACGAGATTCGTGCTAATACAACCCCGCGACATGTTCCTGCCAAAATCATTGAAGTCAGTGATATTCCCAGAACAAAAAGTGGCAAGATCGTAGAACTTGCAGTGCGGAAGATCGTACACGGAGAGCCTGTTTTAAATCGGGAGGCGTTAGCAAATCCTCAGGCACTCGATTTATTTTCAGACCTTCCCGACCTGCTCTCGTAACAGATCAGCTAGCCTCCCGGCAAACCGATAATTCGGTATCCAGATGGCGCTCGTAGCTGTAACTGGACATCAAGCTGATCGATTGCGGAAAGCGTAGCCGAGTAAGTTCCTGAAGGCGTTCGAAGAATAATGGGCAGCACGGCCTCATTTATCAAACCAAGAGGTGGTAGCGTAAAACCAAAGGAAGATAAAAGTCCGCTTGCGGACATTTGAAGTTCCTGAACATAAGTCGTCAGCGTTTGAAGGGTAATGATGTCTGCAGAGTCAAAAGCCAAACTGGTTTTTTCACTTAGACAGGTTTCACTCATAAGTTGTTCATCTCGTCTCACTTCCCACCAGTCACAAACAATCCCTGCGGCGCGCTCCCGCTTTTTTGTTGCGGTGATCTCAAATTGAGAAGAGCTGATCTGATCAGGATTTTCGATTCCGAAGCTTTTCAGCATCTCGTCCAATTGAGCGCGTTTATCCGCAGACAAGGCGTTTCGTTGTTGGATTAACTGCTCAGCGAGTCCTGAAAGCTGATTAACCGAGCCCTGCAGGGCATCCGGGTCGATTCGAGTGAGCTCTTTACGTGCATGATGAATTAGAAAAACCAGTCGATCTGCGGCTGAGAAAAGCATCTCTTGGCGGGGTGTCGACGAATGAGTTAATCGTATCCGACCTTTACTGATTAAAATTTGTGCTTGTCCGGAAACCCCTTGGTCTATTGTATTGATAATAAGACGAGTTGCCGCGTGGACAGGGAAGAAGCTGATTGCCAGCATTGCGATGAGGCTTTTCTTCAGGATTTGAAAATAGAGAAGGCGATTCAGCATACTTTGATTGAGAAGTGATTCGTCAGTTGTTGAAATGGCATGATGAGATTAACTGTTCGCAACGATGAGAAAAACGTTAACTGATTGAGTTAAGATTGACGGCAATTATATTGCGACATAATACCCATTGTCGCGATAAGTAATTGAATGACCCTCGTGTGATTAATCGATAGAGTGCGCTGGAGAGAAGGTTGGACTATCCAAATATAGACCCTATTGCGGTCAGTATCGGCCCCCTTGTGATTCATTGGTATGGCGTGATGTATCTCGTGGCGTTTGCGGCCGGCGGCCTTTTGGGTTTGTGGCGAGCCAAACACGCGCAAGGCGCCTGGTCGAGTTCGCTCGTGTGGGATCTGGTTTTCTATGTTGCGGTGGGCGCAGTTGTCGGTGGGCGACTAGGCTACGTTATCTTCTACAACGCAACTTATTACCTTTCTCAACCAATAGAGATTTTTTCTGTGTGGACGGGGGGTATGTCGTTCCATGGGGGATTAATCGGCGTCATCTGCGCGATTGTGCTTTTTGCGCGACGCTTTGAGAAAAGTTTTTTTGAGGTGGCTGATTTCCTCGCGCCACTTTGTGCCCCTGGTCTTCTTGCAGGTCGAATTGGTAACTTTATTAATCAGGAGTTATGGGGTCGTGTCACGGACATGCCTTGGGGCGTTGTTTTTCCGATGGCCGGGCCATTACCCCGTCACCCCTCCCAGCTCTATGAAGCAGGCCTTGAGGGCATTATTTTATTTTTAGTGGTTTGGATTTATTCGGCAAGTCCAAAATATTCCGGTCGGGTCAGTGGCGTTTTTCTGCTTGGTTACTCACTGATGCGTTTTATTGTGGAGTTTTTTCGCGAGCCTGATGCCCATCTGGGTCTCATCGTCGGAAATGCGATCAGTATGGGGCAAATACTCAGTATTCCTGTTGCACTGTTTGGCTTCTGGTTGTTGATTCGACCTGTCCGCTCCTCACGTGAGATCTAAGCGCCTCGCGTTTTGGCGAGGAGATGGCCGGTTGATCGCAATAGATGAAAGTTGACGAGAGATCATAGTATGCGAATCATCATTTTATCTGACACTCACGGCCATGTTGAGCCATTTATCCAGACGCTTGCGAACGAAGCTGATCTGGTTATTCATGCGGGCGATATCGGCGGCCTTGATGTATTGGCGTCCGTGACGCCAAATCGGGGAGAGTTACTTCCGGTCCGTGGCAATAACGACTGGCCTGAAACATGGCCAGGCTGGCGTGAGTCGGGGTTTTGCGCACTTGAGGAGAATGCAGAGTGCGATGTCCCTGGCGGGTTGATTGCAATCGAGCATGGCCATCGAATATGGGATACCAAGAATTACCACAAGCGACTTCGAGCGAAACATCCAAACGCCCGGGCGATTGTTTATGGTCACACGCACATTCGATGTGTTGATCAATTGGCAGATCCGTGGGTGCTTAATCCGGGCGCGGCAGGCCGAGAGCGCAACAAGGGTGGGTCGTCATGTATTTTGCTGGAAGCGAATGAAAAGTCATGGCAGATTAGTGAATACCAGAACGGTCAAATCAAGCCTTCCGACCTCATGCGCGCTTGAAGCCCGTTCGATCAAAACCTAAATCGGAAAAGAGTCCAATGCTTGAGCACGCCAAAGCCCGTCTGCAAGATTTTCAACTTAAGATGCAAAATGCAGGAATCGATATTGCGCTATTGACTGATGAGAGCACAATTGCCTACTACGCCGGGTTTTGGGGATACCTGTCTGTAGAGTTTGGACGCCCCACGTTTCTCGTGGTTCGAGCAGATGGCGATCCGACTGTCGTTACGCCGCGAATGGAAAGTGAAATGGTTTCCGCAATGACGTGGGTACCTAACATTCGTACGTGGGAGGATTCTGGACCGAATCATTGGGGTAATGTTTTAGCGCAAATTTTAGGGACGCGTCGTCATAAGCTTGGCGTGGAAAAGGCAGTTTTACCCAGCCTAATACGCGACTGGCTTGACGATTCAGCAGATTCGGTTGAGTTAACCGATGTCTCTTCACTCATTGCCGAAATGCGAGCCATTAAATCGTCTTTTGAGATCGAGGTTATGAAGCAAGCGGGATTAATAGCGGCGGCAATGATGTCAGCTGCTGAGGATTCTCTCGCCGAAGGCGCCCCTGAATATGAATCGGCGTTGGCAATCATTAATGCTGGCACGCGTGCGGCGGCAGGATTTTTAACCCACAAAGGCTGGGAACGTTTTGTTTCGCCAATTATTCATAATCTTCAAATCATGCAGTCTGGGATAGATACTTCGATGCCGCATCGAAGAGCGAGTATCAAAACGCTTGAAGCGGGAGATCCTATTTATTTCTGTTTTTGCAACATGGCACAATTTAAGCAATATAAGCTCGGCTTCGATCGCATGTTCAATATTCACTATGTTTCCGATCAGGCAGCTGATGTACAGCAGACCGCGATCGATGCACAGCAAGCGGCGCTCAGCGTGGTAGCGCCAGGCGTGACGGCCGAGACGGTTGCCCAGGCCGCTAACCAGGTTTACCAGAAGAAGGGTTATGCACCGAGCTATCGTACAGGACGTTCAATTGGGATGGCCTATTTAGAAACGCCTGAGCTGAAGTCGGGAGACCACACAATTCTCCAAGAAGGCATGACGTTTGCGGTTGATGGGGGGATATCAGTTGAGGGCCGGTTTGGCGGCAGAATTGGAGATTCGATTGTGGTCACAGCAGAAGGGTTTGAATACTTAACCGAGTATCCCCGTGAAGTCGTTGTGGTCAATCGCTAGGGCTTCCTATTAACGAATGAAACTTGAGAAAGAGGCCATCGATCCGAGTGTCCCGTTTCATGCGCTGGATAGAGGGGATGTTGTTCGTCTCAACGATGATGAGGGCGACTTTATTGTTTTTAGTCTCGATGACGTAATTGGTGTGATCAAGCGGGCAGCAGTTTATGAGTGGGAATACCATGAGCTCTGCGGTTTTGAAGCCGATAATGAGCCTGATGGATATGTTCGGCTGATTTGGCCTGATGATATTCGATCAATCCAGTACCGTACGCCGCTAGAACCCCAAAGGGGAGATAGGGTATTGGTTCATTGGGATGATGGGCTTCATTCGGGCGTTCATATGGGTGTTGTCGATGAGGTTAAGCGCGGTGTGTACCAGGTGCACATAATAGAAGGGCCAGCATCTGGCGGGCGTCACTGGGACGTTGAGGTTGAAGAAGATGCAATACTGGATATGAATTCTCAGCGTCGGGCCGCTTACGAACGTTGTTGTTGTTTGGATTCACCGATTACTAAAATCCAGAGGATTGACCAGCAGACGCGTTTTCGGCCGAGATCGACAGAATTGCCGTGGCACCGAAAACCGGTTGCGCGGCAAGAGATCAATTCAATCGAAAAATTTTTTTGGCTCGCTATTGTCATTGGGGCGATGATCTCTCTGGGACTCTTTTTTTTCTGGCAATAGTTGCCGTGTTGTGTATAAAGTAATTGATTACGGTTAGCGGGAATAACCAGAGTAAAATAAGATCGGTTTCAACGTTTTTGCACAAAGGAGAACATTATGAGCCCGAGTGAAGGCTTTGGCGCCTACACCGATTACGGTCGACTAAAAAGCGCAATTGTGGGGAGTGCCGAAGGGCTTAGTCTGCCACCATTTAATCCAACGCTTCATCATTATAATGAAGAAGTTCAAGCTGCGTTAAAAGCGAATGGCGATAAGCCGCTCGATATTTCAACGGCGATGCCCGCTCGTTGGGAAAAAACCGTTGAACAGCTGGATAGCCTTGCCGCGTTATACGAGGCGAATGGAATCAGGGTTTATCGGCCGCGACCTTACACCGAGGAAGAGCGCCAGTATTTGGCAGAGGCACAGCCAGGCGCGTCATTACTCTACCCCGCTGATCCAGTTTATACGGTGGGCAAGCATTATCTTGAGGTCAATATTCGCCGCGCCTATCGCCGAAAAGAAGTTTTCCCGCTGCGTGAAATTGTTGCCCCGTTGCTTTCTAATGATGCGGAAACGCATCATGTGATCATGCCAGCGGTTAGACCGTTCGCACCATCGAGCGGTGGGCCCGGTCCTTACCTTGAAGGGGGAGATATTATCTGCTTTGAAAATCACCTGTTTGTGGGCGAGTCTGATA
>MDSV01020467.1_pt1 | contig 12821 bp, 12 predicted proteins | sample 810851 | NCBI WGS metagenome assembly MDSV01 (sample SAMN05326640, study PRJNA326480) | marine metagenome | isolation source: seawater | place: Atlantic Ocean: North East | collected 2012 | reverse complement strand
GACTTTGCAAAGTAATTACTTTTTTTTTGTGATCTACATACCCACATAAATTTATCACATAACGAAAATTTAAATCAATTTTTTTATATAAACTTTTTTTTTTTCTTATATCGCATATTATGTATTTTACTTTTTTTATTTTTTTATTTTTTTTGGGTTTTTTGGTTGATAAAGAGTAAAGATTTAGTTTTGATTTAGCTAATCTTCTTAAAATATTATAACCTATAAAGCCGGTACCTCCCGTCACTAAAATATTTTCTTTTTTCATTTTAAGTTGAAATTTTTTTTCTAATTGCTTCTTCCAATACTTCTTTATCTCTAAGAGTATCCATGCAATGCCAAAACCCATGATGTTTATAGGCACCTAATTTATTAATTTTACATATTTTTTCTAGCGGGGCTCTTTCTAAAACTGTTTTATCATTTTTTAGATATTTGAAAATTTTATGACTCATCACAAAAAACCCTCCGTTTATCCAACCTTCATCTAATCGAGATTTTTCTTTGAAATACTTTACTTTTTGACCATTTAATTTTATTCCCCCAAATCTTGCAGGAGGTCTGACCGCTGTTAAAGTTACATAATTTTTTCTACTTATATGAAATTTTATTAATTTTTTTAAATTTATGTTGGACAAACCATCGCCATAAGTTAATAAAAATCTTTTCTCACCAATATACTTTTTAAGTCTTTTGACTCTTCCTCCAGTCATTGTACTTTTTCCAGTATTTATTACTTTAATATCAAGATCTTTTAAATTTTTTTTAAAAAAATCTTCAATTTTTTTTGATTTATATCCACTTGCAATTAAAAATTCTTTAAAACCATATTTTTTATAATGTTTTATGATTCTGCAAATTATTGGAACTTTTAAAATCTTAACCATTGGTTTTGGTATAATTCTTGTATATTCTGATAGTCTAGAACCCAACCCGCCTGCTAAAATTACTACTTTCATGTTATGATTTTTTTTTTAACAACCTTTCATAATTATCTAACTGCTCTAGAGTAATAATTTTAAAATTTTTTTTAGTATAAAAATTTTTATACCATTCAGTCACATATTTTATAGTTTGAGCTGAGCTTAAAATGCAGCTCCAATTTAAAATATTTTTTGATTTTTTCGAATTTAATTGTAATAGTTTTGACTCTTTAAAATTTTTTTTACCTTTTATAACTTTCCAATTTACTTTTTGCCAATTTAATTTCATCTTTTTTACTATATCAATTACTCTTAATTTATTTTGTGAAGAAGGTCCAAAATTAAACACTTCACCATGAATTCTTTTATCTTTTTTAAGTTTTGAGGCTAATAACATATAACCATACAGGACTTCTATCACATGTTGCCAAGGTCTAGTTGAATTTGGATTTCTTATTAAAACTTTTTTACCTTTTGACCAAGATTTCATACAATCTGGTATAAGTCTGTCAGGGGACCAGTCTCCACCTCCAATTACGTTCCCGGCTCTAGCTACAGATATAAGAACATTAGAATTTTTTTTATTAAAAAAGGATTTAATATATGAATTAATTAAAATTTCTGTAGCTCCTTTTGATCCGCTGTATGGATCGTCACCACCCAAAAGATCATTTTCTCTATATCCTCTATCGAGCTCCAAATTCTTATATGACTTATCGCTGGTGATTAGGATAACAACTACATTGTTTTTTATTTTTCTAAGTGAGTCTAATAAACTTAGCGTTCCAAAAGTATTGCTTTTCCAAGTATTAATAGGATCAGAGAAAGATTTTTTCACAAGAGATTGAGCCGCTAAGTGAAAAATAAAATCTGGTTTAATTTTTCTGATTAATTTTTCTAGTCTTTTAATTTTTTCGATATTAAAAAAATATTCCTTGATATTACCTTTCAGTTTTAAACTTTTATAGTGCGAAGGAGTTGTTGGAATATTGTTAGAAATACCAATTACTTTTGCTCCATTCTTTAGTAGCCAATAACTTAACCAAGAACCTTTAAAGCCTGTATGTCCCGTAACAATTACTTTTTTATTTTTGAATATTTCTTTAATATCTAATTTTCTCATTGTTTAAATTGTTATTCTAAAAAATTTAAATAAGTGCGGATTTATAAAATTTCTGAATTTTCCTAAAATGCTATTAGTTTTTTCAACCGCAAATACTCTTTTAATATCATCTGTCATTAAATTATAAACAATGGTAATTCTATTAGACTTTCCATCTCCGCTATACGAATGCCAAGTTTTTCTCTCTACTCTTGAAAAAAAAATTGCCTTGTTTACCTCCCACTCTATAATTTTTTTTCCTTTACCGCTTTTTGTTTCATAAAAAACTGTGCCTGAATTTTTTTCTGGCTTAATATAGACAACTCCACTTAATAATTTATTAGGTATATCGTCGTGAATTGGAAATTGAAAATTTTTTCCAGTTTCTACTAAATGAAATTCAGAGTATTCATATAAATTAACTTTTTCTGGGCATAATTCTTTTAAAATACCTAGGGCAACTGGATGGTATTTTTTTTGAAATAATTTGAGAGTTTCAGGATTAAACAAATCGGACTTTACTTGCCCATCTTTGGTAATTTTGTTGTGATAAACAATTGATTTTTTATCGGTCACTTTTTTGTTTAAATTTAAAGAGCTGATTAATGTTAAATCATCCGTATCAAAAAAATTTTTTATTATCTTTAAGTTCATAATTTAATTTTAGTGAAAAATTTTCATATTTTTTTTGTTAATTTGTTCAAAGAAAAATTTTTTTTTAACATTTTTCAGTTTAATCTTTTTTTTATTTTTTATCATATTTTTGAGATTAAAGCTAAATTCTTGAAAATTATAAACCAAGTCGTAATTCTCTTTTGGTATTTTACAATTTTCTATATTAAGTTGATCCCAAGGATCAAAAACTGGAATCATTAAGTAACAACCTTTTATTAATGCTTCATAAATTGCAGACGTTGGACCTGTTGAAACTACTAATAATGACCTATTTAAAAGTGAACTAATATCTTCATTAGAAAAACTAATTTGTTCTTTTAAATTTTTGATTGAGAGTATATCAAAACTTTTATGCGGTAAAATTGGGTGAAACTTTATTATTAATTTAATATTTCTATTATTTTTTAAAAATTTTACAGACCATTCAATCAATTTTTGGTCTATCTTTTTAATACCTGTTAAAATTAAGATAAATTCATCTGAGTAATTTTTTCTTATTTTTTTTGTGTCGAACTTAAAATTTAAAGCTGGTGCAGAAGTAACTTGAATTTTAGAAAAAAACTCTTTTTTATTGTTCTTGAAAATTTTATTTATGACTGCAATTTTGTTAGGTAATATCTTAGCTTCTTCTTCAAATTGACATGGAATTGAATTTAAAAATTGAGAGAAGTTTATATAGCCTTGATATCCTAAATTTTCTATATTAGGGAAAAAAGTTCTACTACCTAAATTCCAACCTCGACCGACTGCTTGATTTTCAAATAAACTTATTGTTTTTTTTAAAAAAATATTTTTTTCCTGCAGTCTTTTAAAGAATCTATAATTTAAAATTCCAATTATTGCCGAATAAAAATTTTTATTAGATTTTATTTCTTTGTTAACAATAGGGCTTAAATCCCAAGATTTGAATTTTTTAAATTTTGCAATAAACTTTTTTTTTCTTATAAAATGTAAAAAACTAAAAACGCAATCATTTAATGTTAGATAATGTTCCTTAAAAACATGTTTAGACATATCAGTTTTGCCAATAGTTTTTATGAGTAAAAAAATATTTTTTTGTATTAGAAAACTTGGTACTAGAAATAAGTTTTTACTATTTACTTTAAAAATATTTTTATTAAAATTTTCCTTATTATTTGAAGGATATAGTGAGAAACTTTCTACTAATGTTTTTTTTATTTCAGGCTGCAATATCTTTTTTTTTATAAATATTTTTATATAAAAAAAGATAAAAAAATAAAAAAGTATAGCTTTAGGAACATAAAAATATTTTAAATTGCTTTTTTTTTTTATAAAATTTATTTCTAAATAATTTTTTCTTGAAATACTTTTTTTTTTATTATTTCATATAAAGCGTAGGATGATGTAGTGATTTTGAGAAAATATTTTTTCTTTATTAACCTATCTATTGTTTCTAGAATACAAATGCTGCTATATAAATCGGACAAGTAAGGATTTCTAGATGAGGGTATTGTAAGCCACCAATCAATATCTTTCGAATGTTTTTTTGAAATATCTTTAATCCAATTACAGAATGCTTTTCTATTACTTTTTTTTATATTAAAAATAATTTCTCTTATTAACGGCGAACTGATTAAATCTTCGTCTAAATCCCAATAAATATTCTTATTTTTCATTAATAAAGGTAAAATTGTTTTTTTTGAATAATTTTGAGGTCAAAATTCATTTTCTTCATAGCGATTAAGACCGATTTACAGTCGGATAAGGCATTGTGAGCTTTTTTTGGGTTAAATTTATATCCAAAAAAAGTTTTTATTATGGGGCTCGATAAGTATTTTTTTGGTATGCAATATTTTTTCTCAAATGTTTTTTTAATATCTAAAACTTTAACATTTTTTAATTTACTATTATTATAATACAAATTTTTTTTTAATATTTGCCCATCATGCCCATTGCTAAAAACAAAAGTTTTTTTTGCAAATTTTTTAAGCTTTATAAAAGCATCTAAAAAGCTAATACCTTCTCTTTCTATTATTTTATCTGTTAAAGTAGTTAATTTTATCATATGCTCACTTAACTTCTTATTAATTTTAGGTTTTACAATTATTTCTAAAGAATTTTTAATCTTATAATTTTGATCTATCTTTAAAGCTCCTATTTGTAGAATTTCTTTCTTCTGCCATTTTTTTCTTTTTTCATTTTCTAAAAATCTCCCAAAATAATTATTTTTCCACGATGTCCACTCTAAATCGATTAAGGTATAGTCATTCATTTAAAATAAATATTTAGTCCTTTACTCATAGTTTTTATTAGAATATTTATTTCTTTCTTTTTAATAGAGGTATTAAAAAAAATTATTCCATTTGAAGGAAAAATAATTTTATTTTTTTTTAAAAAATTTATAAATTTTATTCTTTTTGAGCTATTTTTTTTTTCAAAAAAATCTCTTTGTAGTCTATTTTTTGGGTTATGATTGCTAAAAATTAATCGAATTACAGACCCAAATCGAATCACTCTGGCATTAATATTATTATCATTAATATAGTTGTTCATTTTGTCGCAAAATTTAAGAGATTGTTTCTCTAGGTCTAGAAATATTTTTTTTTTGGATTTTATAACAAATTTTAAAAACTCATTAGCTACGTGCATAGATAAAGAATTTCCAGAAAAAGTCCCCCCAAAAAAAATTTTTATCTTTTTATCCAAAATTTTTTTTTCTAATTTTTTTGTTATACCTATAAAAGCTAAAGGCAAAGTATTTCCGAATGCTTTTCCAAATGTAGAAATATCTGAATACAAATTATATTTATTTTGTACACTCGAACAATCTGTTCTTAAGCCAGTTATTATCTCATCTAAAACTAATATAATATTTTTTTTTTACAATAAGTACTTAAAGAAGATAGATATTCCATATTAGTATCTGAAGGAAGACACCCCTGAACCGGTTCAATTATAACGCAGCATATATTTTTTCTATTTTTTTCTAAAATTTTTTTGGTTTTTTTAAAATCATTATATGGTGCGTAAATTAATTTATTTTCTATATTGTTTTCAAGCCCATCTGAAAGCTTAATTTTTTGATAATTTTTTCCACTAGTGAATAAAAATTGATCAATAGAGCCGTGCCAACTACCAGTGATATTTACAATTTTATCTTTTTTAGTTACTGCTCTAGCAATTCTTATCGCTTTTAAATTAGCCTCAGCTCCTGAATTGCAAAAAATAAATTTGCTAAATTGAGGTAATATACGTTTTAAACTTTGACTAAAAAGATAAGCATGTGTATTTGGTAAAGCAAAGTTTGAAAATTTATTATTTAAAAAACTTTTTATCGAATTTTTGAAAACTTTGTTGTTGTGACCTAATAGGGAGGTGCCTCCTGCTGATGTAAGGTCTAGATATTTGGTGTTTTTTTTATCGAAAATATAAGAACCATTAGCTTTTTTAAAAAAAATTTTAGATTTTTTGTACCCCTCATTAAAAATATTCATCTTAAAACAACATTATCTATTGTAAAAAAGCTTATTTATATATATGTTCATATATTGAACACGATTACCCAATTAGACATCTAAATGCAAATAAAATCTTTTTTATCTAATAACAAAAGAAAAAAATTTCTAATTTCATCAAAAAAAGATGATGTTTTAGTAATTAATATTTTAAAGATCATTAACAAGAATACTTTGGGATTTGCAATTATTAAAATTAAAGAAAAATATAAAATTTTAACAGACGGAGATTTTAGAAGAAATGTAATAAAAGAAAAAAATTTTTTAAATAAAACCTCCTCACATATTAAAGCTAAAAAAATTATTTCAATTGATACAAATGAAACAATGTATAAAGCCTATAGACTAATGAGTGAAAAACAAATTAATTGTATTCTTATAACTAGAAACAAAAAAATTATCTCGTATCTTACTTTACACGAAATTAATGAAAGTTTGTCTCCTGAAAGACTTAATCTCGATAAAAGTAAATTAAAAAAATATGAAGTAGATATTGGAAAACATTTAACAAGATATAATTTTGCAAATCTTTTTGTTAGAGAGAAATCTGAAGTTTTAGATGCAGCATGCGGTGTAGGCTATGGTACGAATCTTTTAAGTAAAAAATCAAAAAATATTATTGGTATAGATTACTCTAAGTCAGCAATAAAATTTGCGAAAGAAAACTATAAAAACAAAAAAATTAAGTTTTTTGAGTCTAACATCTTAAATTTTAAGTATAAAAAGAAATTTGACGTAATTGTTTCTTTAGAAACCTTGGAACATATTAATAGATCAGATGGTATTAAATGGATTAAAAAATGCTACAGTTTATTAAAAAAAAATGGAATATTCATTTGCTCATCACCTTTACTTAGAATAAGAAAAGGTAAGCCATTTATTACTAATCCACATCATTTACACGAGATGAAAAGATTTGAACTTGAAAAAATTTTAAAAAGTACTTTTAAAACTAAAAATTTAAATTTATTTATTCAAGAAAATAATAATCTAAAACCATGTATAAATGAAAATGAAGGACTATCAATTTTTGTTATTAGGAAAACATAATGGATTATAAAAAAACACTAGAAAATAGTATAAAAAGAAAGTCAAAATTTATTGACGAAAAGGTTCAATATTTTAAAGATATTCCTCTTTTCAGTTGGATCGAAATTAGTCCGATAGATGCATGTAATAGAAAGTGTGTATTTTGTCCTAAATCGGATCCAGAAATTGCTCCAGATACTTTTAAGACAATGGATAATAAATATATAGAAAAATTAGCAAAAGAACTTAAAGAGATAAATTATAAAGGTACAATTGTTTTTGCTGGATATGGAGAACCATTATTAGATAAAAAGATTTACGATAAAATTCAAATTCTATCTGGTATTTGTAATTTAGAAATAACAACTAATGGTGATCCTTTAACTGTAAAAAATATTAATAAACTCGTCGAAAGTGGTATTAATAAAATCGTTGTCAGTTTATATGATGGCCCAGAGCAAGTAAAAAAATACAATGATTTATTTTTAAAATCAGGAATTAATAAAGATAAGTATATTCTTAGAGATAGATGGTACAAAGAAGATGATGGTTGGGGTTTAATGGTAACAAATCGAGCGGGAACATTAAATTTAGAAAATCAAAATTTACCAAAAAAAAAGAATATGTCTTGTTTCTACACTCATTATTCTATGATGATAGACTGGAATGGTGATTGTTACTTATGCACCCAAGACTGGCAAAGAAAGATGGTAAGTGGAAATATTTATAAACAACATATTTTAAATATTTGGAATTCTGAGATTTTAAAAAAGTTTAGAAATGACTTAGTTAATGGAAAAAGGATAAACAATCCATGTAAGAATTGCAACGCATTTGGCCTAATGCATGGATCAAATCACTCTAAAGCTTGGCAAAAATATTACAAAAATCAATAATTAAATCTTTGTCTAAATATGCTAAAAAAATGCTCAATATTTTTATCTAAAATAATTTTATTAATAGATGAAATTTTTTTTAAAATTTTTAAAAAAAGATTTAAATTTTACTTACAAGATGAACTTAGAAAAAGTTCAGTAACTAAAATATTATTTAAAGATAAAAATTATTTTTTTTTCACTCCTTCAAACCTAACTTATTGGAGGGCAAGAACTTTTGAAAGTAAAGAACCCGAGACCCTTGATTGGATACAAAATTTTAAAGAACAAAATCCTGTATTTTGGGATATTGGAGCAAACATTGGTCTATACAGCATTTTTGCAGCAAAAGAGAATCATAAATGTGAAATTATTGCTTTCGAGCCTTCAGGATTAAACCTAGGAATTTTAGAAAAGAATATTAATCTTAACAAAGTAAATCAAAATATAAAAATTTTTCCAATAGGACTGGCGGATAAGTCTAGCAGTTTTTTTGATATGTATGAAAGTTCAGAGGAAGAAGGTGGGGCGTTAAGTAGCTTTGGAAATGACACTGGATTTGATGGTAACAAAATAAATGTGCTTAATAATTATAAATTATTCGGGACTACTGTTAATGCACTTGTGAAAGACAATATTTTAAAAATACCAAATTATATTAAAATTGATGTGGATGGAAATGAACACTTAATTTTAGAAAAAAGTACAAAAGTTTTAGCTTCAGATGAAGTTAAAGAAATTATGATAGAATTAAATGAAGATTATAAAGAACAGTTTTTAAAAGCTAATCAAATTTTAAAACAAAATAATTTTGAACTTAAGGAAAAATTTCTAAGTGAATTCGGAAAAAATTCTAAATTTCAAAACAGTAAAAATTATCTTTTTAAAAGAAAGTAAAATTTTAATTATTCTAATAAATCACAGATACTCTTAGCTATATAATTTACCTGACTAATTTTAAGCATTGGATATATTGGAAGATTTAATATTCTTTTAGTTACATACTCTGCATTTTTACAATTAAATTTTTTATATTTTATTTTCTTTGTTTGATAAACTTTTTGTTTATAAATTGGCATTTTATAGGCTACCCTTGTATCTATTCCATATTTTTTTTTTAAAATATCTGCAACCTTATCTCTGTTATTTAATAAAATAGGATAAAAAAAGTATGAGTTACTATTCTTTTTATTTTGCTTTGGTAAAGTTATTTTTTTGTTATTTTTAAATAGTTTGTCATAAACTTTAGCAATTTCTTTTCGTTTTTTTAAAAAATCTTTTATCTTTTCAAACTGCTTAATTCCAATACCAGCTTGTAAATCCGTCATCCTTGCATTAATACCTAGGTTTTGGTGGATATAATCACCAGCTTTTTTTTCTCCGTGACTTCTTCTCATCAATGCCTCTCTATATAATCTTTGATTATTTGTAAAAATCATCCCTCCTTCAATTGTAGTCATTACTTTTGCAGAATGAAAACTTGTCGTAGCTATATCTCCGTCACAACCCATGTTTATTCCTTTATACTTTGCCCCAAGAGACTGGGCCCCGTCCTGAATCAAAGGTATCTTAAATTTTCTAGAAATATTTTTTAATTTATGGATTTCACCTGGATTTCCTCCATAGTCAATAAAACAAATAGCTTTAGTTTTTTTTGATATTGCTTTCTCTACTGATAGAGGATCTAGATTGAATGTGTCTTTGTTAATATCAACAAACACTGGGACCGCGTTTTGATAACTCACCATAGATGCAGAAGAAAAATAACTCATAGCAGGCACAATGACTTCATCTCCAGACGAAACACCACAAGTTTTAAATGCAATGTCTAATGCTAAAGTTCCATTAGAAACTGCTATAGCATATCTAGCGTTACAGAATTTAGACATCACATTTTCAAATTTTTTAACTCTTGGACCTTGTGAAAACCAATTACTTTTAAAAATATTTTTAACTTCATTAAATTCTTCTTTTCCAATTTGAGGTATGGCCCACGGGATAAATTTATTTTTTTGCATAAACTAATTTATTATTATTTCTTTTATAATATCTAATTAAACCCTTTAAATTATTCGAATAAAATATTTTATCATTGATTTTACCTTGTTTAATTGCTGAAAAAATTTCTTGAAAACCTTTTTTTACTGACATCGTAGGTTTTAAATTAAAAAAATTCTCAAGTTTTTTAAAATTTATTCTATAACTTCTTCTATCATCTGTTTCTACATATTCCATTTTTAAATTTTTTTTGATCTTCTTCAAAATATTAACTAACTGCCCTTTTGTATAATTTTGAGATGTAAATCCACCATTAAAAATATAAAAGTTTTTTGTTAATTTTTTGATAACTGCTTCTTTTAATATTTCTGCGATATCTTGCACATGAATATACGGTCTATAAGTATTTTTAGCATATACGTCAATTTTCTTATATTTTACGGCTTCGTAGGCCAAGGAATTTACTGTTAAATCGAATCTGGTCCTATAAGAAATTCCAAATGCTGTTCCAAATCTAAAAGAAACTATCTTAAGTTTTTTCGAGCTTGCTTTTTTAAGTAGATTTTCTGTTTTAATTTTTTGTCTTGCATAAAGAGAGACGGGGTTAAGTTTAGTTTTTTCACTAGCTATTTGATGTAATTTGATAATTCCATAATTAGAGCAAGTCGAAGCATATATAAATTTTTCAACTTTATTTTTTTTAGCTAATTCAACTAATATTTTAGTACCATTTATATTTATATCATTCGATTGGAGAGGTATTGTCTGACAAGGTTTGTCTCCTACTATAGCAGCCAGATGTATAATTGTTTTAACATTTTTTAATATTTTATTAATCAATTTCTTATTTCTTATATCCCCTTTTATTAATTGAAAACTTTTATTCGATTGAAACTTTTTAATAGCACTTTTTCCATAAATAAATATGTCCAGGCAAATTACTTCAAAACCTTTTTTTATAAGTTTTTCAATTAATAAGCTTCCGATGTAGCCAGCTCCACCTGTTACTAAAATTTTATTTTTTTTTTGGTTCATAAATGTAAGAATAAATTTAATTATTAATAAATCATCGTTATATTTTTCAAATTAAATGGTCAACTACTAAATTTTACTCATTAAATATTCCCAACTATTGTCTTTGTAGTGAGATTTTTCAAAAATATATTTTCTTGAAAAACTACTATAATTTTTTTTATTAAATTTTATTTTTGGTAAATATTTGATTTCATTGCTTATATCAGCTATGGGTATATTTAGTTCATCCTTCAAAAATTCAATTTTTTTTTTCATTTCTATGGGATATATATTTAATTTTAATAATATTATTTCTTTTTTAAGAAGTATTGCTTGCTGGAGAGCTAGACTAAAGTGAGAAACAACAATTCTAGACTCGCTTATAGTTTTAAATGTATTGTTTCTAACTACCCTAAACTTGGTATCACTTCTACCTAGCTTATTTCTTGGATGTTCACAGATCACAACTTTTTTTTTATATTTTTTTTGAAGTAGTAACAAAAATTTATTTATCTTATTCCAATAATTTTTTTGATCTAAAATTGGTTTTCCCTTCCTCAGCTTTCTATCCCATGGTAGTGGATGACCCTGATCTAAAAAAACAATATAATTATTTTTTTTCTTTTTATTTTTGTTTTTTAAATATAAATTATAATCCAAGTTATGATTTTTTATTAACTTTTTTGGTTTAATAAAAATTTCTTTTTCAAAATTTGAGGCTAAATAGATATCGTTTGCAATTAAATTTTCTAGAAATAAATATAATTTTGTAATAATTAAAATTACTAAAATTTTTAACTTTGAAAAAATATTCTTACTATTACCTAATGATAAACTTAATAGTGGCCATTTTTCACGAATGATTAATCTTTTGATCTTTTTTATTTGTAAAATTCTTTTTATTATTGAGAATTTAACCCCACCTACATAATCAACGTAAAATGAGTTTTTGTATTTTATGTTTAGAGAATATTTAAGTAAGTCAGAAAAACTCTCAAAATTTATAACTTTTACTCCTTTTTTAAATTTGTATGCTTTATTTTCAATTTTTTTATTTATAATTTTTGAACAATTCCAATACTCAACTTTAAAATTTTTTGCTTTTATAGTTTTTATATTAAATCTATTAAAATTTCTTTCAGAAAATGGTTGGGAGTCAAAAAAAATGAATGTATTCATTTTTTTTTATTTATAAATTTTATTAATAGATTTGTCGCTTTTTTAAACTCTGAATGATCTATAACTAATGATATTCTGATAAAATTTTTCCAGTCTTTTCCAAAATAATGTCCTGGCGTGATTGCAATTCTTTCTTTTTTCAATATTTGATAACAAAACTTATCAGAATTCAATTTAAGTTTTTTTATAGAGATAAAACAAAAGAATCCTCCTTTTGGTTCATTCAAAGTTACTTTTTTATCCGTTAATTTTATTTTATTTTGCAAATATTTAGAGTTTTTATTAATGTTTTTTAGATATTTCTTAAAATTTGATTTATTTAATTTTAATCCTTTTAAAGCTCCCATTTGTGTAAATACTGGAACATTAGTATTTAAATGTTGTTGTATAAGTGACATTTTTTCAATTATTTTTTTATTAGCAACACAAAATCCTATTCGCCATCCTGTCATACTTAAACTTTTTGAAAACCCATTTAATATTATAGTTTTTTTTCTTAATGATCTTATATTTTTCGGGTAAAACATTTTATTTCCTCTAAATAAATATT
>MDSV01002912.1_pt1 | contig 12821 bp, 1 predicted proteins | sample 810851 | NCBI WGS metagenome assembly MDSV01 (sample SAMN05326640, study PRJNA326480) | marine metagenome | isolation source: seawater | place: Atlantic Ocean: North East | collected 2012 | reverse complement strand
GGCCGCGGCCGCCGCGCCCGCCGTCGTCGTCGCCCCAGTCGCCGCGCCCTCCCCGCCCCCCGCGGCCTCCCCTTCGGCTCCCCTGCCCGCCGCCGCTCTCCTCCTCGTAGTCGAAGAGCTGTGCGCCGCCCGTGCCGACGTGGAGCTCCAGCGCGCGTTCGTTCGCATCCAGAAGCACCGCACACTTCTCGGCGAAGGTCATCGCCAGCCTCTGCAGGTTGCTGGGTTCGACGTGCGCCATCACCACCGACTTGGTGGGCTCGTCGCAGGCGCCGCGCAGCTCCTCGTCGATGATCATGCGGCTCACCAGCCCGTACGCGGACTTCAGCGGGAGCTCGAACATCTCCGAAAGCACCTCGAGGGACACGGAGTTGTACTGCGCGGCGAACTGGAACAGGTACGTGCGCGTCGCCTCTTCCTTGAGCCGATGCGTAACCGCTTCCAACACCGCGTCGCGATCGCTCGCGTCGCCCGGGAGCAGCGACCAAACCTCCAGCCCCGAGACGAACGCCTTCGCGCGCCGCCACTCGCCGTTCAGCATACACCGCGTCGCGGCCATGATGTGGTCGCGCACGTTCTCCGGCGGGCCGTTGAACGTCTGTCGCTCGTAGTTGTCCACCAGACGCGCGAACGGCTTGTTGCTCGAGCGCGCGCGGCGCATCGAGTTGGCCATGTACGGCGTCTCCTGGAGCATGGAGCACGTCAAGTGCACGCTCTCCAGGAGCTCCAGGTTGATGTGCATGTGGAAGGGCATCTGCCGCCTGCGCTCGAGCTTCTCCTGCTCGACGGAACGTTCGTGGAACCGGGACTGCGTCACGCCCTGCGCCAAGAGCTCGCGGACGCGCCCACCGAGGTACAGCTCCCCGAGGCACGCCTGCGCTTCGGCGAACATCCCCAGCCGGAACGACGCCAGCCCGAGCTGCGCCATGGCGCGGTTAAACAAGATCTGCGTCGAGATGTCCATCCCGCTGATGTTCTCCTGCAGGCGGGACATCAGCATGAGGTCGCGGCCGTGGCGGAAATCGCCGCGCAGACCGTCGTTGAAGATCTCGCACAGCATCGCGCGCGCCTTCTGGCGGCCGTCGCCGTGGCGGTAGATGAGCAGCGCAAGCCGCTTCAGGGCGTCAGGCAGCGTCGAGGGCGGGAACGTTTGGCCGACGGGGTAGGGAATCTCGGAAGCCTCCTTCGCCTCCGCCTCGTCCGCGTCCTCGTCGTCCAGGTACTCGTCACCCTCCTCCTCCGCGGCGCGCGCGCGCTCAGCCTCGAGGCGCGCCTTCTCGTCCGCCGCCGCCTTGGCCGCCGCCGCGTCGGCGGCGAGGCGCGCGGCGAGCTCGTCCGCGTCGCGCAGCTTGCCGACGGCGAAGACGCGCAGCGCCTCGTACGCGGGCTCGGGCTTGTAGTACAGGTGCTCGAGGAGCCGCAGCGCGAGCTTGGACGTCGTCTCCATGTCGCTCCGCTTCTCGTAGTACGTCACCATCTCCGACGCGAGGACGATGAACAGCGCCTCGTCCTGCATGCGAAGCACGTACTCCTTGGTGTGCGGGTCGATGCTCTGCATGCTCTTGAAGTACTCGTCGTCCAGGCGCTCGCAAAACGCGCACATCGAGCCCCAGAGCTGCACGGGCGCGCCGGCGACGATATCCTCCGGCGATGGTTTCGGTTCCGGCTCCGTCGTCTCCACGAGCGTGATCTGCGGGTTCTGCTTCAGCAGCGCGTCGATGCGGAGCAGGTTGTTCACGCACTTCTTCCAGATGGGAATGGGCATGTGCGTGGACATCGACCCCGAGATGTCGAACTGCGCGGAGATGAGCATGATCAGCGCTTCAACTTCCTGCGCCGCGCACTTCGCCACCGTCGCGACGTACGCCAGCGTCTCGACGTTTTCGTGCCTGTCCGTCCCTTTCTTGCCTCGGCTCGCGATGAGATCCGCGAGTTTCGCGTCGACCATCTCGTACGTCACCTTCTCCTTGGGCGCCTTCATCACGTCCAGCGGCTTCGCGGCGCCGGGCTTCTCCCCCCGTCCCTTCTTGCCGACGACGGCGAATCCGTCGTCGACGTCCGCCCCGCTCTGCGCCGCCTTCTCAGCCGCCTTCCGCGCCTTCTTCTCCGCCTTCTCGGCTTTCGCGGCTTCGTCGTCGGACGAATCGCTGTCGCTGTCGCTGGCGGAGTCCTCGTCCTCCGTGGAGTCCGGGTGCTCCTTGGCGCGCGCCAAGCCAGCCGCCATCGCGGCGTCGTCGCGGAAGTGCTTCTTCAGCCTCTGGCGGATGGAGTTGAACGCCTTGGCGTTCGTGGAGGACATCTTCTTGATCGCGGGCTTGTTCGCGAACGTCTGCTCGATGGCGGCGTCCAGGGTGGCGAGCGCGCGGAAGTAAAACCCGGGAATCGCGCCGCCGCCCTGCACGCGCATCACCTTCTCGAGGCGCTTGTTCAACACGTCGAACAGCGTCTGAAGCGCCATCCAGTCGTTGATCTTGATCTTGTTGCGCATCTCGTCGATGGTGGCGCGCACCTCGATGAACCGCTTCTCCTTTGCTGAGCGAACGACGCGCTGGCCGTCGTCGGAGGAGTCGGAGGAGGACCCGGCTTGCAGGTACTTGGAGGGCCCGGCGTCCGAGTCCGAATCCGACGACGAGGACGAGGACGAGGACGAGCCCGAGCCGCCGGAGCTGCTGGAGGAGGAGGACGAGTCCGAGTCGCTCCCGGAGGAGTCATCGCCTCCCCAGAACTTCGAAGCCTGTTTGACGGACGGTGGACGAAAGCGCGGTCAGCGAGGGGTGGCGGGACTCGCGCCGCGACGGAGTCGGAGACAGATGTCTCGGCGAGATGAGAAAACGTCGCTCGGCGCGCGGCGAGAAAACGCCGATCGGCTCACGCCGACGCGCCGGACGCGGCGCGTCAGGGACGCCGGCGACGCGTGAACGCGCGCGAACGCGCGCGCGTCGCAGTCCGCGCGGTGATCGCATCCCGATCGACCCGTGCGTTCAGCTGTGCGTGGCGGTCGTCGACCGTCGCCCGCCCGGCCACGGCGCGCGTCGCGGGTTTCGCGTCAGGCGGTGGCTGAAACCCCGAACGAGACGCGATGCGTCGTCGGTCGGCAGTTCCGGCCTGCGGCCGATGCGAGCGACGGGTCGTGGACGCGACCGATCGGACGGCGTCGCGAAAAGACACGCACCATGGTGACTCCTTTCCCTGAGGTCTACAGGCGGCCTGCGTGCGTGCCAGGCGCGGCTGCGAAAGGGAGATCGCCGCGAACAGTCGGCGTTCTTCACCGTGAGCAGCCGCCAATCCGCGAATCGGCCTTGTTGAACGTCGAGAGCCTTTCGGGAAAGCGAAACCCCGAAACCGGATTTTCGGTGCCGCTCGATGAATGCCCGAAGCGCGATCGATGAGTCTCGCACCGCCGACGCGAAAATCGAGGTCGAGACTGCCGCCGCCGCCCGATACGTCGAGTATGGGAGGGCGGCGGTGCGGCACGTACACCTGGACGCGCGGCGACGTGGCCGAGAGGACGTCAGTGGCGACCGAGCATCGGCGGCGCCCGAGTGTCTTCGGTCCGCGCGTGGCCTGCGAGCGCGTCTACCGAAGGTGACCCCGCGCGTCTCGCGTCGGGCCCGCCGCGACGGCGATGCCGCCCAAGTCCGGCGGAGGGAAGAAGAGCAAAGCGGCGAAGCAGGTGACGAACAAACGACGAAGGGGGTTCGTCGACCCCGACTTGCGCGTGTCGAAGCGCCAGGAACGCGAGGACGACGCTAAGTTTGTCAAGGCGAAGTTCGGGAACTTCCAGGACGGCGACGGGCGCGATGACGCGAAGAGGCGCGCCGAGACGGACGACGCGTCCACCTCCTCTTCCGAGGATGAGGATCTGGATGACGCCCTCGGAAAACCGCCGCCGCGTCGACGGACGCACGTCTTCAAGAATTTCGCGCAGCGCGTCGCCGAGGTGGACCTGGACGTGCACCGCACCGCAGGCGCTCTGCGCGTCGACCCGTCGCAGGGAAGCGCGTGCTTTTTCCACGAGACGCTGGTGAAGTGCGCCGAGCTCAACTGCGGAGCGCACTTCTCCGACTTCAAGCGCGAAGCTGAGCCGCTGTGTCAGAGCCTGCCGATGCTCGTGCTGCACCAAGACGAAGTTCTCGCCGCTTTGTTGACCCGACTGGTGCCCGAGGCGCGGCACTCGCTCGAGGCGCTGCTGCGGTGCCTCCAGGCGCTCGCGCGGGACCTGCGAGGCGACTTCGAGCCGAGCGCGTTCCAGCGCTCCGTCGAGGCTCTGGCTTCGTTGACGCGGCGGACGGAGATCGCGCGCGAGCCGGAGATCCTCGAGCACGCCTTCCAGAGCCTGGCGTTCATGTGCAAGTGGCTGCAGAGGCCGCTCGCGAGCGACCTCACCAAGGCGCTGCGCAAAACGCGCGCGCTGAGAAGGCACCCGCAGGCGCACGTTCGCGTGTTCGCCGCGCAAGCTGTCGCGTTTCTGCTCCGCGCGGCGCCGGAGGCGGGCGGGAACGTCGCGCGAGGCGTCCGCGCGCTTCTGTCTGAAGCCGCGGGGAGCCGCGAGAAGCGCAGCGCGAAGCAGACCGAGGCGGACCTGCACGGCGCCGGTGCGCTTATCGCGGAGGCGGCGAAGGGCGCCGCGCACGGCATGCACTCCAGGGCGGCGCGCGTGTTACGCGTCGCGCTGCGTCCCGGCGGCGTCGACGCGTACTTTCCGGAACCGGAGCGAATTCGCGGCGACCGACTCGCCGCCGCCGGCGCGTCGGAGGCGGAGGCGGAAGAGGAGGAGGAGGAGGAGGAGGACGAAGACGCGCGCCTCGGCCGCGCGTCGGTGATCGCCGAGCACGCCGTGGCGGAGCTGTGCAGGCACACGCGCAGGGGCAAGTGCTCGACGCTGTGGTCGCTGCTTCTCGGCGCGGCGCGGCGGGCGGCGCGAGAGACGTGCGCCGACGCGGAAGCGGACGCGGAATTTTCGAATTCCGAACCCGAACCTTCCGACGACGCCGCGGAAGCGGACGCGGAGACGCGTGACGCGTCAGAGTCAGAATCTGAGTCGGCTCGGTGTCGTCGCGCGGCGCGCGCGCACGACGTCGTGGCTCGCGCGGTGGAGACGTATCGCGGCGCGCGCGTCGAAGCGTACGAGCCGCTCTTCGCGCTCTTGGAAAAGCACACGTTCCCGGCGCTGCGCCGCGCGCGCGCCGAGGCGCGTAGCGTCGGGGCGGCGAACGTCGCCGAGCTCGCCGCCGCGGCGCGCCGGCTGTGCCTCGCCCTGGTGGACGCGCACAACGTCGTCGCGGGCGCGAGCCTCGGCCCGGAGAGCGTGCGGCGGGCGGCGGCGAGTTGGTCCCCGGCCGTGGCGCGCGTCGACCCGGCGTCGGCGTTCGCGTTTTTGGGCGCGCTCAACGACCGATCTTCGAACGGGAGCGACGCCGCGACCGCGGCGCTCGCCGCGCTTCTCCCGGCGGCGGCGCCGGCGCTGGTGGCGCTCGTCGAAGACGGCGACGCGGAAACCGCGGGTGGCGGTTTCGTCGACGCGGACGCGGCGGCGACGCTTCTCGGCGACGTGTGCGACGCGCTGTTCTCGTCGCGCGGCGGACGGCTCGAGGCGGACGCGTCTTCGGGCGCGGACGCGCCGCTGCTGCGCCGCGCGTCGCCGGCAGCGGCGGCGGAGATTGTGGCGCGCTGCCGGATGAAAAAGACGGCGAGCGTCGCGGCCGCGACTGAAAAAAAGACGCGCGCTTCCCGAACGAAGAACGGCGTTTCCCGCGCGAGTCGCGTCCCGCCGGCGCGTCGCCGATGGGCGTTGCTCCGGCTCGTGCCGCACTGCGACCGCGGCGCGGAGGCGTGGGCGGCGACGTCCGAGGCCGCGACATGGGCGCTCGGTGTTCTGGAGGGCACGGGGAGCGAAGCGCCGTACGCGCGCGACGACGACGACGGCGAGACGAAGGCGTGCCTGGCGGCGGCGCTCGCGGCGCGCGCCTCGCTCGTTCGCGCGCGAGCGCGGCTTTCGGAGGATGTCGACGAAGATCAGGAGGTGGCGTGCGACGAAACTGTCTCGTACGCGCTGCGCGCGGTCCGCGCGGCGAGCGGCTGCCCCGGGGCGGTCCAGGCGGCAGCGGACGCGCTCGGGGCTTGCCGATTTGCCAACCCGGCGGCGGCGTCGCGGGCGACGACGCGGTTCCACGAAGAAGAAACCAAAGACCCGTCGGCGAAAGCTTCGTCGGCGTCGGCGTCGGCGACGAAGGACGAGATGATACGCGCGGACGAACACGCGCCTTTGTACTCCAACCTCGCCGCGGTGGTCGAGAACCTGCAGGCGCCTTCCAGGCACGCGCGTCGCGCGACGCTCGCGTTTCTGTGCGAGGTGAGCGCGGCGATCGGCGAGTGCGGGGACGTCGACCCGCGAGACGGCGTCGCGGCGGGCGCCGCGCCGCGCAGTCTCGGCTGCGTCTTCAGCCTGTGGCTCGAGATCAACTCGCGCGACGCCGCGGACGCGACGAAGAGTGGCGTGATGGAGTACGCCAAGACCTCGCAGGTGGCCATCGCGAGCGTCGCGCGAGCTGTCGAGGGCGACGCGTTCAAACCCGAGTGGGCGCATCCGACGGCGCTGTGCGCGCTCGGCGCCACGCGCCTGCGGCTCGCCACGCTCTGGCCGGGGCTCATCAAGCTGCTCGGCGCGGCGGCGGCGCGCGCCGCGCTCGAGCCCGCGTGGGCGGCGCTCTTCGCGGGCCTCGAGGCGGCCCAGCGCGAGTGCCTGGACGCGCACGACGCCGCGACGCGACTCGCGGCGGAGACGCGCGTTTCCGTCGGGAACGCGAGCCTTTCCGCGCGGACGAAACGCCGGGGTTGGATCGACGCGACGGACGACGCGGAGGAGGAGACGGACCGTTTTCCTGAGACAGAGGAGGAGGCGACGGAGAATCTCGCGGCGAACGACGAAGCGGCGGACAACGCGGCGAAAAGAATGACGGACGACGACGAACAAAACGCCGTTTCGACGGATCACGCGCCGGCGGCGGCGCTGCGCGCGCGGGCGCTGCGCGCGTGTTTCCCCGAGGAGCAGGGCGTGGACCGGTGGACGCGGTTCGGCACCCTGGTTCGATGCGTGGCTGGCTCGCCGCAAGCCGCCGCGAGGCACCCGCTCCCGCTGGCGCGGCTGTTTCTGCGCTACGACGCGCCCAGAGCGGACGGCTCTCGTCGCTCGGGCAAAGCCTGGCGCAACGGTTTGCGCGAGTGGCTCAGGCTTCTGCGGGACGCGCTGGGCGGGGGTCGGGCCGTGAAGGCGCTCGAGCGCGGCGTCGGTGACGGCGTTCGCGCGTCCCTCGAGCGGCACGTGAGCGCGGACGAGAGCGACGTGGCGGCTACGGCGATCAAGTGTCTCGGGCGTTGGGGTTTGCCGCATCTGTCGCCGGAGAACGCCGAGCGGCTGGCGCGCGTCGCGGACGAGAAGACCATGAAGCTCGAGCTGATCAATCTGCACCTGACGGACGAGGCGGACGGCCCGGCGGGCGGCGGCGCGCACGCCGCGGTCACCGCCGAGCACAGGCCGGCGTTCGCCAGCTTAGCGGTGCGGTGTCTGCTCCCGCGCCTGAAGAAGCGAAGCGGAAGGCACGCGCCGCTCCGCGCGGCGGCGCTGGCGTGGATCGGAAGGCTGGACCCGGTCGAGATCGCGCCGCTGGTTCACGCCGTCGTCGCGCCTCTCGAGTCGTCGAGCCTGATATCGAGCGGCGGCGGCGAGACCTTCGACGGAAGCCAGACTTTGGCCGCGAAGCGAACGGAGCCGCACGGGGACTCCTGGTCCGCCTTGGTCCGGGCCACAGGCGCCGGGGACGCGGCGGCGAAGCGGTCTTGGCTCGCCGCGGCGCGACGCGCCGACGTCCGGGAACTGGTTCGGAGCGGAAGCAAACGGCCGGAGGGGTTTTTACGCGCCGCGCACGACCTGCTGCGAGCCGCGGGAGAGCACGCGGGCGCTTACCTCGACGCGCTCGTGGCTCTCGCCGCGGAGCTCCTGGCGGAGGCGTCGGCGCTGTGCGAGTCCGCCGCCGACGCCAGAGAGCGCCGCGCGCGCGGATCCGTCGGCGCCGTCGACGCTTCAGTCGCCTCGAAGGAAGCGAAAGACGTTCGCGTCGCCGCGACTCGGTTCCTGGCGTCCGTTTTCGAGCGCCATCCCGCGTTTCAGTACGCGCCGTACTGGCCCTCCATCGCCGACTCCATCGCGCCGATGCTCGAGCGCGCCGCGGCGGAGTCGAGCGCGGAGACCGCGGCGCCCCCGGCCGCGGCGCTCGCGGCGGCGGTGGCGGGCGACGACGCGTGCGCGCGCCTGCTCGCCGCGAACGCCGTCCTGGACGACGGGACGGAGGTTCCCGTGACATCGTTCCTCTCCCACGTGTGGCGCGCGCTCGGCGCGCCGCGCGCGAGCGGCCCCACGCGCGCCTGCGCGCTGGCCGTCGCCGAGTCGCTCGTCGAACGCGCCGAGACGTGGCGGTTGGAACGCTCCGACGCGGCGCTGGCGAAGGAGGGCGACGGCGTCGCCGCGGAGTTGCTTCGCGCGCACGCGCCGGCGTTGCTGGAGGCTCTGCGGAACGCGCTCGCAGCGCGCGCGTCGACCGGCGCGCGCGACGATGGCGTTCCCCGCGCCGACACGAACGACGCGAACGACGCGAACGACGCGTCGGCGGACGCGGAGCGCGTGAACGACGCCGAAAACGAACCGGACGGTTCGCGCCAATCGGCGCGCGTCGTCGCGTCGACGGCGAATACAGAAAAGCGCGAGACCCGTCTGGCGAAGCCCTCGAAACGCGTCGGCGCGAAGCGCGCCGCGGCGGGCGCCGCCGGTCGCGAGCTCGAGCTCTTGAAACGGCTCGGGCCGCTCCTGGGCCGCGCGGCGGCGAGCGCGGCGGTGGCGGACGTCCTGGTCCCCGTGTTGGGCGTTCGGCGGCTGGACGAGTCCGCCGCCGCCGAGGTGCTCTCGGCGTTCGCCGCCGTGGCGCCCGCGCCGCGCGCACCCGCGAGCGGCGCGGGCGCGTCGCGAGCCTCGGAGGCGGAAGCCGCGGAGGACGCGGCGACGAGCGCGAGCGCCGCCCGGCACGCCGCGTCGCTGGCGCCCCTGTTCGGGAGGCTCCGCACGCGCTCGGCGCGCGCGGCGCTGTGCCGCGCGTTCCGAGCGGCGGGCGCGTGGGACGAACCAACGAAAGTCGCGGCGTCGGTTTTAGAGAGACTGCACGCCGAGTCGCGCGCGAGCGTGGACGGCGTCGATTACGACGCGCGACTGGACACGTACGACGCGCTCACGGTCGAGTGGTTTGGAAACGCGCCCGCCGCCGCCACCGCGCCCGTGGCGCACCACGTGCTGCACGAGCTGCGCGGGAAGGACATGGCCCTGAGGCACGCCGCCGCGGCGGCGCTGGAGCGACTGCTCGACGCCGCCGCCGGGAGCGTCGCCGAGGAGCGCGGCGGGCCCGCCGACGACGACGGGGACGACGACGACGACGATCCCGCGCGTAAAAACGCGAGACGTCCCGAAACGTCTTACTTTGTCACGCTCGGCGACGTGGTGATGCGCGTGGTCGCGCCCGGCGTCCGCGGCCTGCTCCGCGCGCCCGACCAGACGACGCGCGCGGAGGCCATCGGCGCGTTCCGCGCGCTGGCGCGTTCGTTTCCCGCGGCGGCGCCGGGCGCGTTCGCGGCGCTGGCCGACGACGCCGACCCGGAGAAGGACTTTTTTCTCAACGCCGCGCACCTGCAGGCGCACCGCCGGGCGCGGGCGCTCCGAGCGCTCAGCGCCGCGGCTACGAAAGCGGCGAGCTCTCTGGATGATGCGCGAGAGATGGCACACGCGGAGGATGCTTCGATTCACGCGACGAAAGGAAAAGGCGACGACGTCTCGTCGTCGACGACGCTTTTATCCGCGAGCGCCGTCGTCGGGTACTTGGCGCCTCTGGCGACGGCGGCGCTCGGCGATCCCGGTGCCGACGTCGCCGGCACGGCGGCGGCGGCGGTGGGCGCTCTGGCGGGCGCGCTTCCGTGGGGCCCGTACCGGGACCTGCTCCACGCCACGCTGCGCAAAGCCGCCGCGGGTCGCGGCGGCAGGGACGGGCGCGGGTACGACGTCGAGGGCTCGAAGGCGCTGCACATCCGCGCGGCGGCGACGATTCTCGAGCGCTTCCGCGCGTTCGACGTCGAGGCGGAGTTGAAAGCGGAGCGCGAAACGGGCGAGCCCGCCGTCGCGACCAACGTCGTCGGTCGCCTCATGCGACCGGCCGTGGTGGATGCGCTGCGTCTGGACGTCCTGCCGATCCTCGAGCGCCTCGCCGTCGTCGAGGACGACGAGGGAAAGGGCGGGACGGTCCGCCCCGCCGCCGCCGCCGCGACGGTGGCGGTGCTGCGCCTACTCCCCGCGCGCGACCTGGAGCACGACATCGCCCGCGTGTTGGGGAAGATGGCCAACTGCTTGCGGTCGCGCGCGCAGGGCGTGCGCGACAGCGCGCGCGCCGCGCTGGCCTCGGCGAGCGCGGGGCTCGGCGCCGCGCACTTGCCGAGCGTCGTGTCGCTGTTGACCACGCGCCTCGACCGCGGGTTCATGGTGCACGTCCTCGGCGCGACGCTCTTCTCCATCCTCGACGCCGTCTTGGGCGAAGGAAAAAACGGGAGGGGGGCGCCCGAGACGGACCCCGAGGACGTCGACGACGCGCTGGAGGAGATCGTGCCCGTTCTGGACGCCGACGTGTTCGGCCGAGCGGCCCAGGAGCGCGAGGAGGTGGCGGCCATCCGCGGAGCGTACAAGGAGGCGCGGCGCTCGCGCGCGCACGAGTGCCTGACGCTCCTGGCGTCGTCCTGCTCGACGCCGGGCGCGCTCCCGAGCCTGCTCGCGCCGGTCACGAGGCGGCTGCACGCGGCGTCCACCCCGGGCTTGAGGGCGAAGATCGAGGCGTACGCGCAAGCCGTCGCGAAGGGCGTGTTGCGGAACCCGCGGATGGACCCGGAGGCGACGCTGGTGCTGATGTACTCGGTGATCGACGACGGCGTGACGCGCGATGAGCGCGTCGCGAAAGCGGAGCGCTCGGGGAAGCTCGAGGAGACGCGGCTCGGCGAAGCCGCGCGGGGGGAAAAGGAGCGCGGGAATCGCGTCTGGGAAAACGGATGGTGCGTCGCGTCGCCGTCGTCGTCGCGCGGTTTTTTTCCGCGTCGCCGGTGGTTTTGTTTTTCGTTTGGTTTTTCCCCGCGGCGCTTCTTCGTCTCAGCTCATTCTCCGTACGGATCACGCCGTCAGTGCGCGATTGACGTCCCTACACGCTGAGTACATCACTCGCCTCGAGCATCCCGCGCGCTTCGCTTGGACCTCTGGAGGTTGTTCTGAGCGCGGTGAGCCTCGACGGGCGGAACACGCGCGGAGGAGGCGACGCGAGAGCGACGTCTCTTTTTCGACTTGGTCGTCGACGCGTATTCGTTTTCCCGCGACGAAAAGGCGCGTTAACGAAAGCCTCTCCTCTTTTACCCGAAACGACGCGGCGACGACGACAGGTATCTGATCAAGCTCCCCGCCCCCGGCTCGGATCGGTTCGTCGTGGAGGATACCGGCCCCGCGGCGGGCGACCGGTACAAGAAGGCGAAGTACGGCGACGACGAAGAGGAGGACGCCGCCGGGAAGGACAAAACAGTCGCCGGCGTCGCCGCGCTCGCCGGGTCCGCCGAGGACGTGCCTCCCAACTTCGAGATCCTCGTCGCGTTCGCGCTCGGTCTGCTCCGAGCGCTGCTGCGCAAGATGTCCGGCGAGAAGGGCGTCGGCGGCAGAGCGGCGGGCGACGAAGAGGAGGAGGCTGCCGACCGAGACGAAGCGCGCGTCGTCGACGACGCAGGCGCGGCGGAGGCTCCGTCGGAAAAGTCTACGCCGAAAAGCGGGCGCGGCTTGTCCGCGCGAAGACGCAGGATTCTGGAGGGTATCGTGCCGTTGATGGTTCGATGCCTGAGCTCGCCGCACGCCGCGGTGCCTCCTCTGGCGACGCGGTGCCTGGCGCAGCTCTCGACGATGCGGCTCGGCGCGTTCGACGCGTCCACCGGCGCCCTGGCTCGGCGCGTGATGGCGCTGCTCCGCGATTGTCCGCGGCCCGGCGACCCGTTGGCGCAGGACTGCATGAAGCTTCTGAATAACCTCCTGAAGCGACACGGCGGGTTCACGCCGACGGAGGCGCAGTTCCGGTTCCTGGTGACGTTCTGTTTCGGCGACCTCGAGGCGGACCAGCGAGAAGGGCACAGGACCACGACGTTCGCGTTGATGCGCGCCGTGCTGGCGCGTCGCCCGCTCCTCCCGGAGGTGTACGACGTCATGAAGATCGTCTCGAGCCTTGTCGTTCGCGCCGGCGCGGCGGAGACGCGCGCGCTGTGCGCGCAGGCGCTCGTGCAGTTCCTGCTGGACTACCCGCTGGGTGAGCGGCGGCTGCGGCAGCACATCGACGCGCTCGCTGCTAACCTAGAGTACCAGTACGCGAGCGGACGCCTCAGCGCGCTCGGCGCCGTGCGGGACCTCGCCGCGCGGTTTCCCGCGGACGTCGTCGCCGCGCACGCGCCCTTCCTGTTCGTGCCGCTCGTCGCGCGGCTGGGCGCCGACGAGGACGCGGCGTGCCGCCGGGGCGCGGGCGAGGCCATCCACGCGTTGCTCAAACGCGTGAGCGGCGACGAAAGCGGTAACAAGGCTGTTCTCGCGAAACTCCTCTCTTTGTGCGTGAGCTGGCTCGCGGCGGGCGACGAGGCGGGCGGCGAGGCGGGCGGCGAGGCGGGCGACGAGGCGGGTGGCGAGGCCGACGGCGAGGCGGGTGCATGGACAGAGCTCTCCGAAG
>MDSV01069400.1_pt1 | contig 12822 bp, 12 predicted proteins | sample 810851 | NCBI WGS metagenome assembly MDSV01 (sample SAMN05326640, study PRJNA326480) | marine metagenome | isolation source: seawater | place: Atlantic Ocean: North East | collected 2012 | reverse complement strand
GATTTGATTTTTGAAAGATTTTTAAACCCTGATAGAATTTCAATGCCAGATTTTGATATAGATTTTTGTGAAGAAAAGAGAGACCAAGTATTTGAATATTTAAAAAAAAAATATAAAAATGGCGTAGCTCACATTATTACTTTTGGAAAATTAAAAGCTAGAATGGTTTTGAGAGATGTTGGCCGTGTTTTAGGGCTTTCCTACGGTCATGTTGATAAAATTTGTAAAATGGTTCCATTTGATCCATCTAGGCCCTTAACACTACAAGAGTCTATCGATAGAGAACCAAGATTTAAAGATGAAGTTAAAAACAATATTAAAGTTAAAAAACTTATAGAACTTTCATTAAAATTAGAGGGACTTAATCGTAATATGGCAACACACGCTGCAGGGGTGGTAATTGCTGGAGATAAACTGGCCGAGCAATTTCCACTATATATCGATCATAGTTCAAATTTGATTTTACCATCGACACAATATGATATGTATTCTTCTGAAAATGCAGGACTTGTAAAATTTGATCTACTTGGATTAAAAACGCTTACTGTGATTGACAACACCTTAAAACGATTAAGAATAAAAAAAATTAATTTAAATTTAAATCAAATTAATCATAACGACGAAAAAGTATTTTCTTTGCTTTCAACTGGGGAAACAACAGGATTATTTCAGCTTGAAAGTGCTGGGATGAGAGAAGCAATTAAACAAATGAGGCCAAATAAATTTGACGATATCATTGCACTTGTTGCTTTATACAGACCAGGACCAATGAGTAACATCCCCATTTATAATGATTGTAAAAATGGAGTTAGAGAGCCGGATTACATCCACCCAACTTTAAAAGAAATATTAACACCAACTTACGGGATTATCATTTATCAAGAACAAGTAATGCAAATTGCCCAAATATTAGCAGGTTTTACCGCTGGCGAAGCGGATATATTGAGAAGAGCAATGGGTAAAAAAAAGAAAGCTGAGTTAGATAAACAAAAAGAAAGATTTATAAATGGTGCTTTAAAAAATGGTATAGCAAAAGATGTTGCTAATTATGTTTTTACAAAAATTGAACCTTTTGCGCAGTATGGTTTTAATAAAAGTCATGCTGCTGCTTATGCTTTAATTGCTTACCAAACTGCTTTTTTAAAGACATATTATAAAGAGGATTTTATAGCTGCTACAATGTCAACAGAACTTACAAACACCTCAAAATTAAGAGAATTTATAGAGGAACTTAAAAAGCTCAAAATTGAAATAGTTAAACCATCAATAAATAAATGTTTTTCAGATTTCAGAGCTATAAATGGAGAAATCGTTTACGGACTTGGTGCCATAAAAAATGTTGGTTTCGAAGCTATATCTAACATTATTCAAGAGAGAGAAATGAATGGAGACTTTAAATCTTTTGTCGATTTCATTTTTAGAGTTAGTTCGAAAGATGTAAACAAACTACAACTAGAGGGTTTGATTAAAGCAGGAGTATTTGACGAATTTGACAATGATAGAAATAAACTTTTAAATTCGGTGCCAAAAATAATACAGAAAATTAAAAATATTAATGATGATAAAGATAATCATCAGTCAAATCTTTTTGACGATCAAGAGAACAATGAGTCAAACTTTGAATTTTTGCCGTCTAAATCATGGGGACAAAAAGAATTATTATCTGAGGAGTTTAAATCAATCGGATTTTATTTAACTAACCATCCACTAAATGAATTTGAAGAAATATTTAGCCAACTAAATATTAGCACTTATAATCATTTTTATGAATGCGAAAAAAACGAGGGTTTAGTAGCTGGTACCATAATGTCAATTCAAGAAAAAAAAAGCGCAAAAGGGACTCCCTATGCAATTATTAAGTTTAGTGATAAGCAGGCAGAATTTGAACTTTTCTTATTCTCTGAGATATTAGTTGCCAATAGAGAAAAATTAAAAGAGTCAGAGTCATTTGTTATGACTTTGCAAAAAGATAAAATTTCTGGAGATGCTAATAAAAAAAGAGTTAGTGTTAAAAAAATTCTAAGTTTAGAAGAAGTAATTAATAAACCTTATTCAAAAGTGACCATAGAGCTTAAAAATGATTACGATCTTAATGAAATAAAAGAATTGTTATCCAATAAAGGAGAAACAGAAATAAGTTTAATTATTAGAGAAAAAAAAAAACAGGCTTTATTCTCATTAAAAGAAAATAGAAAATTTGATCTTACTCTTCTAAAAGCTCTAAAAGCCAAGAAATACGTTGAAAAAATAATAGTTTAGATAGTTGATTTTTTAAAATGATTGTATATACCTTGGTTTAATTTCGCACACAGTTTCAAGGGCATTGCCCTACCGGTCCAAGATACTTGGAATTACTGTGGTGGATTAACCGGAAAAAAATATGAACGTACCAAAAGTTGATATAAAACAATTATTAGAAGCTGGCGTTCACCTTGGCCACAAAACACTAAGGTGGAACCCGAAAATGAAAAAGTACATTTTTGGTGAAAAAAATTCTATTCATATCATCGATTTAACTCAGACAGTTGATTTTATTAAAAACGCTTTAGTTCAAGTGCACAAAATAATAGCAGGTGGTGGAAAACTTTTAGTAGTTTCAACAAAAAAACAAGCATCAGAACAAGTAAGTGAACTGGCAAAAGAAACAGGCCAATATTATGTAAATTACAGATGGCTAGGTGGAATGCTTACTAACTGGAATACAATTCAAAATTCAATAAAAAGGCTGAAAAAATTAGAAGATCAATTATCAAAAGAAAACTTGGGTTTTACAAAAAAAGAAATTTTAAAATTTGGAAAAGAAAAAGAAAAATTACAAAGATCACTTGGTGGAATTTCAGAAATGAAAAAAACTCCGGATTTAATATTTATTATAGATACAAATATAGAGTCATTAGCTGTAGCAGAGGCAAAAAAATTAGGTATACCTATAATTGCTGTATTAGATACAAACTCAGATCCAACTGGTATAGATTTTCCAATTCCAGGGAACGACGATGCAAGGCGATCTATAAACTTATATTGTGATTTACTTAAAAACACTATTAAGGATGCTGAAAAATTTATTAAAGGATCTGAAGAAAATAGCGACTCAAGTTCTACTAAAGTTAAAAAAAAATAATTTAAATTTAAATTCAATGTCTAATAAAGATTTACTATCTAACATTAAAAAACTTAGAGAAATGACAGGAGTTGGCTTCAAGGATTGTAAATTAGCTCTAGACGAAACTAAAGGTGACCTAGAACAATCAATAGAATTTTTGAGAAAAAAAGGGATAGCGAAAGCTTCTAAAAAAATGAGTAGAACTGCATCAGAAGGTTTAGCTTTGGTAAAAGAGTCAGAGGGACAAATATCCCTGATAGAGATTAATAGTGAAACAGACTTTGTTGCTAAAAATAAAGATTTCATTAATTTTTGCAAAGAGCTATCTGCAATCAATTTTCAAAATAAAGGTGATTTAAATAAATTAAATGAAGCAAAAATGATAAACGGTATTTCTGTAAAAGATAATTTAGTAAATTTAATTGCAAAAATCGGCGAAAAAATCACGATTAGAAGAGCAAATTTTTTCGATAATATAAAAGGTACAAATTTTTCATATGTGCATTCTGCGTTGGAGGGTGGTGTTGGTAAAATTATTTCAATAGTTAAATTAGATGGAATTTTTAAAGGTAAAAATGATAATATTGGAACTAAAATTGCAATGCATATAGCTGCATCAAACCCATTAGCAATTGATAAAGACAGTATTGATAAAAGTATAGTAGACAAAGAGTTAGAAATTATAAAAGCTGAAATAGTAAACTCAGGTAAACCAAAAGATATGGCTGAAAAAATTTCTAAAGGTAAAATTTCAAAATTTTTAAATGATAATTCATTATTAAATCAAATCTGGATAATGGATCCAAAAAAAAAGGTTTTTGAAGTTTTGAAAGAAAATTCGTTAGATAAACCACTACAAGTATTAAATTTTGTTAGATATAAAGTTGGGGAAGGAGTTTAAAGTGTCTTCTGAGTTTAATGAAAAAAATTATTCATCAAAGATGGATAAAAGTATATCGTCTTTAAAAAAAGATATCTCCACATTAAGAACTGGCAGAGCTAACGTTAATATGCTTGATACAATTAAAGTTGACGTATACGGACAATTAATGCCAATAGATCAAGTTGGAACAGTAAGTGTTCCAGAGGCAAGGCTCATATCCATCCAGGTTTGGGATAAAGCAAATATAAATTTAATAGAGGGCGCTATTCAAAAATCGGAATTAGGTATAAATCCGCAGATTGATGGTCAAATTATTAGATTAAGAATTCCAGATCTTACTGAAGAAAGAAGAAAAGATTTAATTAAAATTTTAAAAAATATGGGAGAAAAAAGCAAAATTTCTATTAGAAACATTAGACGTGAAGCAAATGAAGAATTAAAAAAAGAACTTAAAGAAAAAAGAATTTCCGAAGATGACAATAAAAACTATGAAAAAAACATTCAAAAACTTACTGATCTAAATATAGAAAATATAGAAAAAATTTTAACTGAAAAAGAAAAAGAGATCAGCCAAATATGAACAAACTCAACCACGTTGCCTTTATTATGGATGGCAATGGTAGATGGGGTATTAAAAAAGGTAGAGGGCGAAATTTCGGACACTTGCAGGGCATTGAAACTGTAAAAAAAATTGTGGAAAGTTCTATTAAACTAAAGATACCAATAATTACATTTTATGTTTTTTCTTCTGAAAATTGGAAAAGACCAAAAAAGGAAATAAATTTTCTCTTCAAGTTAATTAAAAATTATTTCTTAAAAGAAATAAGCAATATTATCAATCAAGGAATCAAGATTAATATTTTTGGTGAAATTAAAAAATTATCTAGTGATGTTAAATCAACTTTAAATAAAACAATGAATCTAACAAAAAAAAATAGAAAAATTTGTGTAAATTTGGCTATAAATTATGGATCAAAAAATGAAATTTTATACGCTGCGAAAAAATTAAAAAGAGGAGCAAGAATCATTAATTTTGAAAAAAATCTTTATACAAAAAATTTTCCTGATCCAGATTTATTGATTAGAACCGGAGGTCATAAAAGGCTCAGTAATTTCATGCTTTGGCAACTAGCTTATGCTGAGCTTTTTTTTCTGGATAAACTATGGCCAGATTTTAGTTCGAAGGATCTTAAAAATATTATTTTTAAATATAAAAAAACTAAAAGAAATTTTGGAAAGATATGATCAACAAAAACGCTCAAAAAAGAATTATAACATCTATAGCTCTATTCTTTCTACTATATTTAATTTTAAAATTTGAGATAATCCTTATAACATCCTTGATAATATTAGGTATATTGTCAATTACAGAATTTTTTAGTATTTCAGTAAAAATTTGTAAAAATAAACTTTCTTTATTTATTTTAAATATTTGTTTTATATTTTTTATTTTCTTTTTTTGTTTAATATTTCTTTTTGCATCAAGTTATCTACAATCAAAAATTTTATTAATTTTATTATTAATCGGATGTATATCTTCAGACATTGGCGGGTATATTTTTGGAAAAATATTTGGTGGTCCAAAACTTATAAAAAAAATTAGCCCAAATAAAACTTTTTCTGGAGCCATAGGTTCTATTTTTTTTTCGACTTTTACTATTTGTTTCCTTGTTTATTATTTTAATAATACACTCTCGATCAAGTTTTTTTTGTTAGGAATTATAACTTCAATTGCTTGTCAGATTGGTGACTTAATTATTTCTTTTTTAAAAAGAAAAGCTAAAATTAAAGATAGCGGAAATTTATTACCAGGACACGGAGGCCTTCTTGATAGATTAGATGGAATTTTTTTAGGAATACCGTTTGGATTTTTATCCTTTATTGTGATTTATTAAATGAAAAAAAAAATTGTAATACTAGGTTCTACCGGATCAATTGGCTCAACTACATTAAAAATAATTGATAAAAAAAAATCATCTTTTAAAGTTATTTTACTATCAGCTAAAGATAATTATAGTTTAATTTGTAAACAAATTCAAAAGTATAAACCAAAATACTTTGTGATTACAAATTCAAGTGTATTTATTAAGGTAAAGAAAAAATTCAAAAATAAAAAAATTAATATATTAGATAATTACAACAAAATTAATTTTAAAACTAAAATTGATTTAGTAATATCAGCTATTCCTGGTATAGCAGGCCTATCTCCTACTCTTTCAATTATGAAATTTTCAAAAAAAATTCTTTTAGCAAATAAAGAATCCGTTATATGTGGTTGGCATTTGATTAAACAAGTATCAGCAAAACATCAAGTTAAAATAGTTCCAATTGACTCTGAACATTTTTCAATTTTAAAATTAATTGAAAATCATAAATTAAATCATATTAGAAAGATTTATCTTACAGCTTCTGGCGGACCTTTTTTAAATTATAAACCCTATCAATTTAAGAAAATAAAACCAAAAGATGCTTTAAAACATCCAAAATGGAATATGGGAAAAAAAATTTCAATCGACTCCTCTACTTTAATGAACAAAATTTTAGAAATAATTGAAGCGCAAAAGTTATTTAATATTTCTAGTAAAAAACTAGAAATTATAATCCATCCAAATTCTTTAGTTCATGCTATTGTAGTTTTTAGGAATGGTCTTACTAAAATGCTCTACCATCACACCACAATGATTACACCAATTGCAAATGCTATATTTGATGGAAAATTAGATATTAATGATTTTTACAAATTAACGACTGATGAGAAAAAAAATATTGAAAGTCTTATTTTTAAAAAAGTAAATTCAAAGATATTTCCTGCAATAAAACTTAAAGATAAAGCTAATGAGTTTCCATCAACTTCAATAATAATTAATGCCGCTAATGAAGTACTTGTCGATCAGTTTCTTTACAAGAAAATAACCTATAATGACATTATTAAAGGCATTGAATACATTCTTAGGGATAGAAATTATAAAAAATATGCTATAAAAAGACCCAAAACAATTAAACAAATTTTAGACATCGATTTTTGGGCCAAAAACAAAATACTTAATAAATTTAACTATGATTAGAATACTCTTAATAATATGCTTGTTAGCGATTTCTTCATTAACTAAAGCTGAAGTAATTAATAATTTAGTTATTAACGGCAACAAAAGAGTATCTGATGAAACAATAAAAATATATGGAGAGATAGAACTTAATAAAGATATTGATGAGTCAGATATAAATAAAATTATTAATAATTTGTATTCAACAAATTTTTTTAACGACGTATCGATTAAAATAAACAAAAATACCTTAGTTGTCTCAGTGGTTGAGCACCCAGTTGTTAATCAGTTAATAATACTAGGAGAGCCTAAAAAAAATTTAGAAAGTCAAATAAAGAAAATTATATCATTAAAAGAAAATAAATCATTCATAAGATCTTTTTTAGCAAAAGATATAGCAACAATTAAAAATTTGTATTCTTCACTTGGTTACAATTTTGCTGAAATAGTTACGAAATCAAAAATTATCGATCAAGATAATTTAGATTTAATTTTTGAGATTAAAAAAGGAAATCAAACAAAAATTACATCAATAAGCTTTATTGGAAATAAATCAGTAAGATCGAAAAGACTTAAAGATGTTATTGCGAGTGAAGAAAATAAATTTTGGAAAGTAATATCAAAAAATACAAATTTTAGTGAAAATTTAATAAATTTAGATACAAGACTTTTGAAAAATTACTATAAATCATTAGGTTTTTACGATGTCAAAATTAACTCTAGCGCTGCTGAAATAGATGAAAATGTTGGTAATGCAAAAATAATTTACAGCATTGATGAAGGTAATAGATACATAATAAATAAAATTTCAACAAAAATAGATAAAGTTTTTGATAAAAAAAACTTTTTATCTTTAAATGATATTTTTGTAGATTATGCTGGAAGTTATTATTCCCCATTTAAAGTCAAAGAGTTACTTGAAGAAGTAGATCGTATTATAGATATAAATAATTTACAATTTGTAGAACATAATGTGGAAGAAATAATTGAAGGTGATAAAATTAATATAATTTTCAATATTTTCGAGGGTGAAAAAAATTTAGTAGAGAGAGTAAATATTACTGGAAACACTATAACGAATGAAGAAGTTATAAGAGGTGAACTAATTCTTGATGAAGGTGATCCTTTTGTGAAATTAAACCTAGAAAAATCAATTGCTCAAATTAAAGCAAGGCGTATTTTTAAAAATGTAAATTATCAAGTCTTAGATGGCAGTAAAAGTAATTTAAAGATAATAAACATCAGTGTAGAAGAGCAACCAACAGGAGAAATAAGTGCAGGCGCAGGAATAGGAACTAGCGGAGGACAAATAGGTTTTAATATAAAAGAAAATAATTGGCTTGGCCAAGGTAAAGCCGTTTCTTTTGATATTAAAATAGATGATGAGTCGTTAGCAGGACAATTAAGCTTTGTTGATCCTAATTATGATTTTTTAGGAAACTCTTTAAGTTACTCAATCGCTAGTGAAGAAAACGATAAACCGGATAAAGGTTTTGAAAACTCAATTGTTTCTGCCGCTATAAGTACTTCATTTGAACAATATAAAGATGTTGATCTAAATCTTGGTTTATCCGCAAGTTATGATGATTTAAGAACAGAAGATACTGCAACAGCTGCTTTAAAAAAACAAAGTGGAACTTTTAGTGAATTAGCAGCAAGGTATGGTATTACATTTGATAAAAGAGATAGAGCATTTATGCCAACAGATGGATCGATAATTGGTTTTAACCAAGAATTACCTATTTATGCAGATAAACCATTTATATCAAACACTTTTACTAGTAGTTTTTACAAAACTTTAGATGAGGATATAATTGGGGCAGCAAAATTTTATATTTCTACAATCAACTCGATAGATAATGAAGATGTTAGGCTAAGTAAGAGAAAAGGTCTGCCTTACAACAGATTAAGAGGATTCGAAAGAAATAAAGTAGGACCAGTAGATGGCACAGACCATGTTGGTGGAAATTATGCAGCAGCAATAAATTTTGAGACCAACTTGCCTAATTTACTACCTGAATCTACAAATACTGATATTGGTTTATTCTTAGATGTAGGTAATATCTGGGGAGTTGATTATGACAGTTCTCTTGATGACAGTAATAAAATAAGATCATCGGCAGGTGTAGCTGCTAGTTGGTTATCACCATTAGGTCCAATGACATTTATTTTGTCGCAAAATTTAACCAAAGCTGATACAGATGAAGTTCAAAGTTTTAATTTCAATTTAGGAACAACTTTTTAATAATGAGATCACTTAAGTTTTTATCAATCATTATATGTATACTGTTTTTTAATGGTTCTTTAATTGCAGAGATACCTCACTATTTAGATTTTAAATATATTTTAAATTCAAGCACTGCAGGAAAAAAAGCTCAGGATTACTTGAAAAATAGCCTTGAAAAAGGTCTTAAAAATATTGCTGAAAAAGAAAAAAAAATACTTAATGAAGAAAAAGAAATAATCAATCAAAAGAAAATTCTTACACCAGAGGATTATAAAAAAAAGGTATCTGACTTACGAAAAAAAGTGGTAAATCTACAAAATGAAAGAAAATCTCTTTTAGAGACAATATCAAAAAAAAGATCTAAAGCTAAAGAGTCGCTTTTAAAAAATTTAAACCCGATTGTTAAGGATTATATGAAAGAAAAAAAAATCAGAATGGTTGTTGATAAAAAAAGTATTTTATTAGCTGATAGTAATTTAGATGTGACTAAAGATATAATGGATTTACTAAACAAAAAACTTAAATCAGTAAATCTAGATTAACAGAATGTCAAAAAATATTTTTTTTAAAAAAAAAAATATTAATATCAAGGATCTTTACCCAAAAATAAACTCTAAAAACTTTTTGGTAAATGATATCAAACCTTTGGATCAAGCAAAAAACAACGATATTACTTTTTTAGACTCTATAAAGTACTCACATATAGCAAAAAAAACCAAAGCAAAGTTATGTATCACAACTGATAAACTAAAAAAATATTTACCTGACAAAGTAGAAAAGTTGGTCGTAAACAATGTATTATTTGAATTAGCTAAAATAATTAAAAAAATTTATCCTTTTGCCGACATTGATTATCCTGATTTAACATTAAAAAAACCTCACAAAAGTAAATATAAATCTGTAAAATTTGGTAATAATGTTTTAGTTGGTAATAACGTCAAATTAGGAAAAAATACTATAATTGGCGCTAATACAATTATTGAACACGACGTAGTGATTGGAGAAAATTGTGTTGTTGGTGCGAGTACAGTAATTAAAAATACTTTAATTGGGAATAGAGTTATGATTCAAGATAGTTGTAAAATTGGCCAAAAGGGATTCGGCTTTATACCAATAAATGGAAAAAATATTAAATTTCCTCATATTGGAAAAGTGATTATTATGGATGATGTGGAAATAGCTACTGGTTGCACAATTGATAGAGGCTCAGTTGATGACACATTTATTGACAAAAATACTTATCTAGATAATCAAGTTCATGTTGCTCATAATGTTAAAATTGGAAAAAATTGTATGATTGCTGGACAAGTGGGTTTCGCAGGTAGTGCAAAACTTGGTAACAATGTTTCAATTGGAGGGCAAGCAGGAATATCTGGACATTTAAACATTGGAAAAAATGTAAAGATTGGTGGCGGGAGTGGTGTTGTCAAAGATATAAAAGATAATGAAATTGTTATGGGTTATCCTGCTATTCCGTTTAGAGATTTCATAAAAAAAAATAAAAAAGATGACTAAAAATGAGTTAGATAAAAAAACTATAGAGTTACTTTTACCTCATAGAGAGCCTATGTTGTTAATTGATAAATTGATAAACATTGTTCCATTAAAATCTGCGACAGCAGTAATGTATGTAAAAAAGAACGGTTTTTATGTACAAGGTCATTTTCCTGGTCAACCCGTAATGCCAGGAGTTTTAATTGTTGAAGCTTTCGGTCAAGCTGCAGCAGCTTTAACTGCGCATGGAATTGATCCCAAAGAGTATGCAAATAAATTAGTTTATTTGATGGGAGTAGATAAAGCTAGATTTAGAAATCCTGTTATTCCTGATTGCGAACTTCATTTAGAAATTGAAGCTATTAGATCGCACGGAAAAGTTTGGAAATATAAAGGAACAGCAAAAGTTGATGGAAAAAGAATGGCAGATGCTGAATGGTCTGCAACGATAGTAGATAGAAAAGAATGATACATAATTCTAGTGTTATTGATAAAAGAGCTAAAGTTTCTAAAACAGTTAAAATTGGTCCGTTTTGCTATGTAGGGCCAAAAGTAGAGCTGTTAGATAATGTTGAACTAATTTCAAATGTTCATATAGAAGGAAATACAAAAATAGGTAAAGGAACTAAAATTTTTCCATTTGCAAGTATTGGAACTCAACCTCAAGATCTAAAATATAATAATGAGGACAACAGCTTATTAATAGGAGAACAAAATATTATCAGAGAGTATGTAACAATTAACCCTGGCACAGAAGGCGGTGGTTCTAAAACAGAAATTGGTAATAATTGTTTATTTATGATTTCCTCACATATTGCTCACGACTGTAAGATTGGCAATAATGTTATCATCGCAAATAATGTACCACTCGGTGGACATGTTACAATAGAGGACTCAGTAGTTATTGGAGGCAATTCAGCAGTACAACAATTCACTAGAATTGGACGTCTTGCAATGATTGGTGGCATGACAGGAGTTCTTAAAGATGTCACACCGTTCGGTTTATCTATTGGCAACAGAAATTATTTACAAGGTTTAAATCTCATAGGATTACGTAGAAAAAAATATGATAATAAAATGATAATGGGTTTAGATAAAGCTTACAAAGAAATTTTTTCCTCGAAAAATTTGCATGAAAATTTAAGTAAAATTAATGGTGAGCACAAGGACAACGAACTTGTTAAAGAAGTCATAAGATTTATCGAGAGAGATAAAAAAAGACCTATTTGCTTACCACAAAATTAAATTATGATTGGTTTAATTTTTGGCGAAACAGACTTTCCAAAATATATATATAGTAAAATAAAAAATAAAAAAAAATATACAATAATTGATTTAACTAATAAAAACTTTTTTAAAAAAGATAAAAACTCACATAAAGTTTCAATTGGTCAATTTGGAAAGATAATTTCTATTTTAAACGAAAAAAATTGTAAAAAAGTGTTGTTTGCTGGAAAAGTAAGCAAACCTAAGTTTTCAAAACTTAAATTAGATATTAGAGGAATTTATTACATTTCTAAGATTATAAAAAAATCAAAAATCGGTGATGCAGCAATTTTAAAAGAAATAATTAACATTTTTAAAAGAGAAGGAATAAAAACCATAAGTTCAACTTTTTTTACCCCTGAGCTCAATCTTTCACGAGGAATTTATACAAAATATAAGCCGGATAATTATGATAAGAAGGATATTAAAAATGCAATTAAGTTTTTGGCCAAATCAAAACCTTATAGCTATATCCAAGCTGCAGTCGGAAGGAATAATTCAGTGATTTTAGAAAAGCGAAAAGGTACACAAGATATGCTAAAAAAAATAAAAAAACAAAATTATAAAAGAAGTGGGGTCTTAGTTAAATTTCCTAAGAAAAAACAAGACAAGAGATTAGATCTACCTACAGTTGGCTTGAATACTTTAAAACAATGCAAATCAGCTCGTTTGAAAGGAATAGTTTTAAAACATAAAAGTAATATTTTTTTAGATAAAATTAACTCAATCAAATTTGCAAATAAAAACAAGATGTTTATTTTAGTAAAATGAAAAAAATTACCTCACTTTTGATTATTATTTTTAT
>MDSV01000416.1_pt1 | contig 12822 bp, 11 predicted proteins | sample 810851 | NCBI WGS metagenome assembly MDSV01 (sample SAMN05326640, study PRJNA326480) | marine metagenome | isolation source: seawater | place: Atlantic Ocean: North East | collected 2012 | reverse complement strand
GAAGATGCCAATTGAGAATACAAACCAGATTGCTAACGTAACGAATAGCAAATTCCTGGTTTTTTCCCAGTGTTGTTCTTGTTTTGACATTTATACCTCTCTCTTTTTAGTTATAACTGGCGAAAACCATAACCATTATGAAACAGATTTAAAGTGTTAAAATTGTACATAAAAGTAGAGTTTTTGAGGTATAAATTAGCTAAATACTGAATTTTATGTCAAAATACAAACTAACCTGGAAAGACCTATCCTGGAGTGATTTTAAAATTTATTTATTTGCTCTTTTCAAAGCATTTGTACCGAAGAAAAAAATAAGTAATTTTGATGAATTAGAAGATTTCATACAATCCAAGTCAGCCTGGGTGACCCAAGTAACTCTTTATGGATATTTAAAAACTAGGATGGGAACAAGGTACGTTCTTCATTTCGAGAACGATAAATTTATGGGGTCTGTAAATTTAGCTAAGTGGAATATTTATGCTATTGCTCTTCAGGATTTAACATTTTTTTCATTTTCTTATTTAAAAAATACTTTAAATTATCAAGATACTAGTAAAGCCAAAGAAATTTTTTTAAAAATTTTAGATGATGAGATTTCTAATAAAATGCCCCAAGATATAATTGAAGAGGCAAAAAAAAATTTTGATGATAGATTACAAAATATAAATTGGGATAATTATTACAAAGATATTCCATTTAACCAAAGTGCTTTGTCATTATATAAATGGGCACCGATTGCTGATGAATTGAAAATATTAGACCGTAAGATTGTTTTAAATTCTGTTATATTAAAATGGAATGTTGTAAAAAAAGAATTTATGGAAAGATTAAAGTTTTAAATATTTTTTCTATTCTCTACCAAACTATTTACTACACTTGGATCAGCTAAAGTTGTTGTATCTCCTAATTGGTCGTGTTCATTCGCAGCAATTTTTCTTAAAATTCTTCTCATAATTTTTCCTGATCTAGTTTTTGGAAGACCTGGCGAAAAGTGAATTAAGTCAGGAGTTGCTAGTGGACCGATTTGTTTTCTAACCCAAAGTTTTAAATCTCTTTCTAATTCTCCCGTTTCATTTTCACCAGCATTCAATGTTACATAACAATATAATCCATTACCTTTTATATCGTGTGGGTAACCAACAACTGCCGCTTCAGCAACTTTTGGATGTGCAACAAATGCGCTCTCAATTTCTGCTGTTCCAAGATTGTGTCCAGAAACAATAATAACATCATCAACTCTACCAGTGATCCAATAGTAACCATCTTTGTCTCTTTTACAGCCATCCCCAGTAAAATATTTTCCGTCAAATTGAGAAAAATAAGTATCAATGAATCTTTGATGATCTCCATAAACAGTTCTCATTTGACCAGGCCAAGACTGTGATATGCATAACCTACCTTCACCTGCACCTTTAACTTCATTCCCATCTTTATCAACTATTACAGGCTTGATACCATAAAAAGGTTTAGTGGCTGAACCAGGTTTAAGAGGAATAGCACCAGTTTGAGGCGCAATTAAAATACCACCTGTTTCTGTTTGCCACCAAGTATCAACTATCGGACACTTAGAGTTACCAATTGTTTTATAATACCACATCCATGCCTCAGGATTTATTGGTTCTCCAACAGTTCCTAGTAATTTCAAAGATTTTCTAGAAGTTTTTTTTACTGGCCCTTCACCTTCTCTCATTAGAGCCCTGATTGCTGTTGGTGCAGTATAAAATGTATTAACTTTAAACTTATCAACTATTTGCCACCATCTAGAACTATCAGGATAATTTGGCACTCCTTCAAACATAATGGTAGTAGCACCATTAGAAAGAGGCCCATATATAATATAACTATGTCCTGTTACCCAACCAATATCTGCAGTGCACCAATAAATATCTTTTGGTTTATAATTAAAGATATATTGATGTGTCATTGAAGCATACACCATATAGCCACCGGTTGTATGTAAAACCCCTTTTGGTTTACCTGTGGAACCAGAAGTATAAAGAATGAATAGCGGATCTTCAGCATTCATTTCTTCTGGTTCACAATGATTTGGAACATCTTTAATTAAATCATGATACCAAACATCTCTCTCATTATTCCAAAAAACATAATTACCAGTTCTTTTAACAACAATACATTTTTTTACGTTTGGACAATTTGATAAAGCTTCATCTGTAGTAGCTTTAAGTGGTATTATTTTTCCACCTCTTATACCTTCGTCAGCAGTTATAATATATTCAGATTTACAATCATTTACTCTTCCCGAGATTGACTCTGCTGAAAAACCTCCAAAAATAATTGAATGAATTGCTCCTATTCGCGCACATGCCAGCATTAAAATTGCAAGCTCAGGGATCATAGTTAGGTAAATTGTAACTCTATCTCCCTTTTGAATTCCTATTTTTTTTAATCCATTTGCTGCTTTAGAAACTTTTTGGTGAAGTTGTTTGTAAGATATCTTTTGTGTATCTTTAGGATCATCACCAACCCAAATAATTGCAGTCTTATCTTTTTTATCTTTTAAATGTCTGTCAATACAATTTGCAGATGCATTTAAAGTTCCATCTTCAAACCATTTAATTTTAACCTCATCTTTACTGTACTTAACTTCTTTGATTTTTTTATAAGGTTTAATCCAAGAAATTCTTTTTCCTTCTTTTTTCCAAAAAAGATTATTATTTTTTATCGATTCATTATATTTATTTTGATATTGAGATTTATTGGCAAGGCTGCTTTTAACCCACTCAGGTTTAGTTTTAAAAATTAATTCTTGAGAAGATGAAATAGAACTTTTTTTATCTATTTTTTTTGACGATTTTTTTTTAGGAGATTTTTTTCTTAACTTTGATCTTCGTGAAGTAAATTTTCTTTTTTTTGAGGATTTTTTTGATTTAAATCTTCGTGAAGACATTTTTCTTTTTTTCGAAGATTTTTTTTTAATCTTTGATTTCCCCTTTTTTTTTGGCATAAATATTTTTACTAAATCTTACCCATGTTATTTAAAATTTTCCAGCTTTTAGAGTCTATTGGCATGACAGAGAGACGACTTTGCTTAATTAATGATAAGTGGCTTAATTGCTTGTTTTTTTTTATTTCTTCAAGTGTCACTGGCTTATACAATTTTCTTAAAAATTTAACAGTTACAGCAACAAACTGACCAGATTGGTCTGTTTTATCAGGATAATGTTCTTTAATTACTTCAACAACACCCACAATTTCTTTGCCGATGTTTGAATGGTAAAAAAAACATTGATCTCCTTTTTTCATTGCTCTTAAATTTTTAGCAGCCTGATAATTTCTTACACCATCCCAGGGAGCCCCTTTACTACCTGCTTTTTTTTGTTGGTCTATAGACCATACATCTGGCTCTGATTTTAATAGGTGGTAGGATTTTGTCATAAATTAAAATATAAATTAATACATTATATGTGGTCAAAAAAAAAATGATTAAGTTACTTAAATTTACCTTTGTTTATTTACTTTTTTATTTAGCAGGGGACATTGTTGTTAGTAATTTTTTTATAAAAACCAAAATTGAAAATAATTGTTATGAACAATTTGATAACTTTTATCGTTTAAAAAAAAATTGTTATGCTAAAGAAAAATGGATTAAAAAATCTAAAAGTTACAAAGTTTATACTGACAAAAATGGACATAGGTATAGTGGCAATAAAAAAACATACCCAACAAGAAATAAAACAGCAATATTTTTTGGAGGTTCATTTACATATGGGATGGGAGCTTCCTTTGAAGACTCTTTTGTTGGATTAATTGAAAAAAACCAAAAAGATTTTAATATAATAAACTTAGGGGTAGCTGGCTATTCACCAACAGTTTTTAATTATCAATTAGAACAATTAATACAAAAAAAAATTATTCCAGATAAAATATTTTTAGTTTTAGACATAGTTGATGTTAATACTGAGGCAACCAATTGGAAAATAAGCAATAATTCTAATAGACCTTTAAATATTGATAATATTTCTAATGTCAAGAAGGAAGAAAAAAAATTCAAAAACTTTAAGAAAAAAAATTTTAAAATAACCAGAATGATTTCAACGAGCGTTAATGATTCATTAAGATCTTTGAGATTCCATTTTTCAAAGCTTAATCAAGAATATAAAAAACCAGAATTATCTCAATATGGAAGTTTTTTATCAAAAGACCCAAAAGAATTGGATAAAACATTTTGGCAACCTTATGGATTTGAACAAGCTATTTTGAAGATAAAAAATAGTATTCAAAATATTGGTGATACAGCACGAAATATTAATGCAGATTTTTATATTATTATTTATCCTTGGCCAGACTCACTAGAATATGGACAAGAAAAATTTAATTGGGAAAAATTTGCTGATCAATTATGTAATAAAAATTCATGTACAAAATTAATTAATTTTTTTCCTGACTTTAATAATCTAAAATTATCAACAGAAAATTGGGTTAATAAGCTTTATCTGGAAGATGACGTTCATTTAACAATTTATGGTCACAATCTGATTGCTAAAAAGATATTAAATGAATCATTTTAATTTTTTGTCTTTCTCAAAAGCAAATGAATTAAAATTTTCTATTAGATAATTAGTATTTTTGAAAATAAATGTGATCATTATTGACAGAAACATAATTAGAATAATGTTAATATTAAAATATGAATAATCAGGATAACCAAATCCATTAACACCAATCATACCTTTTAAAATATTTATACAATCCTCAATATTTTTTGATCTAAAAAAAATAAAAGTTATATTTATATAATTAAAAGTCAAAAAACATGCTAAAACTTGATTAATCTTAGAACTAAAAAATTTTCTATAAAGGTGATTAAATACAAGACCAAGTCCATGTAGAGCGCCAAAAATCACATATAGCCATGATGGACCATGCCAAAAACCTGCAATTACAAATACAAAGAAAGTAACAATCATTGTATTTAAAAAGTTTACATTTTTTAAAGATTTAGCCCATGGAAAATAAATATAATTAGTTAAGAAATGAGATAGGGTAATATGCCATCTCTGCCAAAAATTTATAATACTTGTTGATTTGTAGGGGCTGTTAAAATTCTGGGGAAGTCTGATATTAAATAATAATGATATTCCAGTTGCAATATCTATATAACCACTAAAATCAAAATAAATTTGAAAAGTAAAACAAAGAGATGTTAGCCAACTTTCATAGAATGTTAAATTTTCAGGATTTGAAAAACCATATTCAACTAAAATAGCTAGGTTATCTGCTAAAAAAATTTTTTTGAATAAACCAATTAAGATTACTATTAAACCTAAGTTAAAATTTTTAAAATTAAAATTTCTATTATTTTGATTACAAAATTGAGTCATCATATGGTGATATTTAACGATTGGACCAGCAATTAATTGAGGAAAAAATATTATAAATAATGAGTATCTAACTAGTGTGTTTTTTTCAACTTTATCATTGTAACAATCAACCAGGTGCGCAATCGTTTGAAAAGTGACAAAACTTATTGCTAAAGGAAATGGCAAATTTACTTTATTAATATTTAAATCAAAGAGAATATTTAAATTTTGTATTATAAAATCTGTATATTTAAATATCGCCAACCACATAACATTGAATATAATCGCGATAATAAGTATTTTTTTTTTTAGATTGTGTTCAGATTTTTCTTTTATCATTTTTGAAAAGTAAAAATTAAATATTATTGATCCAAAAAGGATGGGAGATAATATTATATCCCAGTAAGCATAAAAAAATATTCCAGCAGCTACTAAGATATATTCATAAATATTTTTTGAATATTTACTTGTATAAAAATATAAAAACAAAATAACAGGTAAAAATAAAAATAAAAAAAAAGGACTATGAAATAACATTCAATTTTTTAAGATAATCAATTATTGATTTAACTGAAGTTAATTCACCCATTATACTTGCATCAATTTTTTTATTAATTTTTTTTTCCAATTCTAATATTATGTTTAGTTGGGCTAGACTATCCCATTTATAAAAGTCTGATGATTTTGAATTTTCATTTATATCTTTATCTGATACTGAAATTTTATTAGAAATAATAGAAATTATTTCTTCAATTTTAATTTTTGATGTCATTTATAATTTTATCTTTTATATCAATTAAAACTCTTTTATTAAGCATCATTGTCAGATCATGATGTTCTTTTGAATGAGGATCTATTAGAATTGATCTCAATAATCTCCTTAAAATTTTTCCACTTCTTGTTTTTGGTAATTCATTTATATAATAAATTTTTTTTGGTAAAGCAAATGAACCAAAATTAGAAACAATATTTTTAAAAATTTCTTCATTTAGATTTTTATTATTTGAAACTACAAAAAGATATATTACATGTCCTTCGATATCATCATTAATTGAAATAGCACAACACTCAAAAATTTCTTTAATTTTTAAAGTTACAGACTCAATTTCTTCAGATCCAATTCTATGGCCTCTTATATTAATAACATCATCAACTCTTCCATGAACAAAAAGGTTTCCATTCTTTTTTGTTACTAAATCAAACATTCTAAAACTTCCATCTGAGTCCCAATATTTTTTCCACTCTTTATTTCCATTTATAATTTTTTTCATATTGCCTGGCCAGGGTGTAATAATTTTCATTTCTTTTTTTTCCTCACTAAAAAGTTTATTAGTTTTTATGAATTTAGAAGATAGTTTTCCAGCAGAACCGTGTGGGGTCTGAGAAGTATTTTCTTTATATGTTGGAGAAGAAATAATTGCACCATTTTCTGTTTGGTAATAAGCATTCACAATAGAACTTTCTTTTTTTGTAAAATGTTCTGCAAACCATTCTGCAACTGATGGAGCTATATGTTCACCCATAGAACCTAATGTGATTAGATTTTTGGTTTGAAATTTTGAATTACCAAAAATAGATTTCATCATTCGAATTAATGTTACTGGTAAGTATAAAATTGTAACTTTCAAATCCAAAATTTTTCTCAATAATTTTTCATCTAAAAGCATTATGGGTTTTTGTATTAGTACAGATGTAGCGCCTAAAGAAAGTGGACCAAAAATAGCATAAGTATGTCCATTCAACCAACCAGCATCTGATGCAGTTAATATTATTGAATTTCGATTCATTCCAAATTGACTTATACTTGTAAATTTTGTAGCAACCAAGTAACCACCAGAAGAATGAACTATTCCTTTAGGAATTCCTGTAGAGCCTGAAGTAAAAAGTGTAAAGAGTTCTTTGTTAGATGGGAACCCTTTATTTAAAATTAATTTTGTTTTTTTATCATTATTTAGATCATTTAGATTGTCAAAATAAATAAATTTAATTTTATCTTTTTTCTTAATTTTTTTGAAAATTTGATCTTTAAATTTTTTTTTATTGTATCTAGTTATAAATATATTTGGATTAAGTAGGCTTATTCTTTTTGATATTGCCTCTGGTGCCAAATCTTCAAAAATTACAGAAAAATGCACACCAAGTTTTGCACATGAGAGCATTGAAATTGTAGCTTCAATTGATGCAGATGAATGAATGATAATTTTACTTCTTGAAATTTTTTCTCTTTTAATTATCTTTAAAATTTTATTAGAAAAAACATTAACCTTTTTATTTAATTCCTCATATGTAAAACTTTTTATTTCTTTATTTTCATTGACAAAGTAAATAGCTATTTTTTTACCCAGATTAAGTTCTAAATTCTTAGTGACACAGTTATGAAATATATTTACTTTTCCATCTGGATACCATTCTACAAAATTATTGTTTTTTTTCTTAAATGCAGTAGAAGGCTTTTTATGCCAATCGATTAATTTTGATTGCTTTAACCAAAAATTTTGAATAGTCATTTAATATTTTCGATTGTTATAATATAATATTTACTATGTTATTGTTGATTAAACTATTAAAATTTTTGAATGAACAAAAAAAATATTGGTTATATCCAATAATCTTTTTTCTTATTATGTTTGGTATTTTATTAGTTTTTTTCCAGGGTTCTGATGTTCCACCATGGATTTACACAATTTTTTAACTTTTAATAGTTTTTCTATCCAATAATATTAAAAAAAAATATTTTAGTTAAGATATGAGTAAAGAATTATCAGATTTATTGAGTTTATTTAAAGAGCGTAAGTTTTCATTAGCAGAAAAAAAGTGCTCAAATTTAATTAAGAAAATTAAACCTAATTATGAAATTTTTAATATTTATGCTGTTATTTTATTTGAACTTAAGAAATATGATGATGCTATCAAATATTGGAAAAAAACAATTGAATTAAATCCTCAATATCATTTTGGATATAATAATTTAGGAAATGTTTTTTTAAAGAAAGATGAATTAAAAGAAGCTTTGAATTGTTACGATAAAGCAATTGCTATCAAATCAGATTATTACGAAGCTTATCATAACAAAGGAAATGTTCTCATTAAAATGAATGATTTAGAAAATGCAATGAAAAATTTTGATAAGGCTATAAAAATAAAAAGCGATTATGTACCAGCTTTAAAACGTAGAAACTTTTTTTATATAAAACAAAAAAAATTTGAGAAGGCGTTAATAGAGTTGGATAAGTTAATGATTTACGAACCTGATAACCCAGATTTTTATCTTCAAAAAGCAGACATTTTTAGTGAAATGGATACTAATGGTAAAAATATTGAAGAAGCCATAAAAAATTATCAGATAGCATATGATTTAAATCCTGATCATCCATTTTTATTAGGAGATATGATTTATGCTAAAACAAAAATTTGTGAATGGAATAATATTGAACATGATTTAAAAAAACTTGAACATAAAATTCTTAATAAAAATAAATCTACAGCACCCTATGCTGCAACAACATTTTTTGATTCACCAAAAATTTTATTAGAAGCATCAAAAATCTGGCAGGAACAATTTGAGCATAAAATAAATGATAAATTAAAATTTAAAAGACAAAATAAAGATAAAATTAAACTTGGTTTTTATTCTGCTGATTTTAGAACCCATGCTATGGGCCACTTGATGGTGCAAATGTTTGAGTCTCATAATAAGAGTTTATTTGAAATACATGGTTTTTATTTCGGTCCACCTATTGATGAAAAAGATTTATTACAAAAAAGAATTTTAAAAACTTTTGATAGTTTTAACGATATTGGAAATCAGAATGATGAAAGTGTCGTAAATTTATCAAAAAAAATGGAGATAGATATTGCCCTAGATTTAATGTGTCACACAGGTAACAGAAATCGTTTTGGAATATTTTTAAAAAGACTCGCACCAATTCAAATAAATTTTCTTGGTTATCCTGGCACATCTGGTTCTAAATTTTTTGATTATATTGTTGCTGATAATGTTTTAATTCCTGAAGAAAGCCAAAAATATTATAGTGAAAAAATCATTTATCTTCCAGATACATATCAGGCTAATGAAGATGTTAAAAAAATTTCTGATAAAAATTTAACAAGAGAAACATTTGGATTACCTACAAATAAATTTGTATTTTGTAGTTTTAATTCTAACCATAAAATTAACTTTAAAACTTTTGATTTGTGGATGAAAATACTCTCAAAAAATTTAAATAGTGTGCTTTGGATAATGAGTGAAAATGATATTTCTAGCGCAAATTTAAGAAATGTGGCTTCTAGAAAAGGAGTTGATCCAAAAAGATTAATTTTTGCAAAAAGTATTCCTCTTGATGAACACTTAAAAAGATTACAATTAGCTGATTTATTTTTGGATACATTTCCATATAATGCCCACACTACGTGTAGTGATGCTTTGAGAGTTAATCTCCCTGTATTAACTTTAAAGGGTCAAGGTTTTGCAAGTAGAGTAGCAGCTAGTTTATTAAATTCAATTAATATGAAAGAACTTATTACTGAAAGTGAAGACGATTATGAAAAACTTGCTTTGAAAATTTCTACAAATCAAGAATTTCTAAAAAATATAAGATCTAGAATAAAACAAAATAAATTAACTTCTAATTTATTTAATTCAAAAGTTTATACAAAAAATATTGAAAGAGCATATACATTAGCTTATGAAAACTATGTCAATAATGAAATGACGAAAAACATTGTGTTATAGTTTAACTCCTGCACCTTTTAAAAATTCAGCATTTTTATCTAAAGACCATCTAGGTTTTACGGGATGACTTAAGTTACTAAATTCTTTTATTTTATATTTTTCTAAGCCTACCATTGCAATCATCGCGGCATTATCTCCACAAAATTCTATTGGGGGAAATATACTATCATAATTTTCTTCAGAACATAAATTAACTAAAGTAGATCTAATTTTTTTATTTGCCGCAACACCTCCAGCAATAACAAATATTTTTTTATCTAAATTATTTTGTTTTTCAAATTCTAAAAATGCAATTTTAGTTTTTTTAAGTAGAATTTCTTCAATGGTTTTTTGGAAGGAAGCAGCTAAATCAAACTTATCTTGTTCATTTTTAATATTTTTTGATATTTTTAAAACTGCTGTTTTTAATCCTGCAAATGAAAAATTACACCCCCCTCTGTTTAAGATTGGTTTGGGTAAATTAAATTTATTTGGATCACCTTTTGAAGCTAAAACTTCGATCTGAGGTCCACCTGGAAATTCAACTCCTAAAAGTTTTGCAGTTTTATCAAAAGCTTCTCCTAAAGCATCATCAATGGTTGTGCCTAATCTTTTATATTTCCCAAGACCTTGTACATTCAAAAACTGTGAATGACCTCCGGAAATTAATAAAAGTAGATATGGATAATCTAATTCTGAATTAAGTTTAGGACTTAAAGCGTGTCCTTCCAAATGATTAACAGCAATAAAAGGTTTATTTAAAGACCCAGCAAAAGCTTTCCCAAAACTTAATCCTACTGATAAACAAACTATTAAACCTGGGCCAGCAGTTGAGGCAACAGCATCAATTTCCTCAATTCTCCGTCCACTATCATTTATTGCTTTTTGAACAATCAAATCTATTTTTTCAATATGTGAGCGAGCTGCTAATTCTGGTACAACGCCCCCAAATTCTTTATGAACTTCAACTTGGCTAGAAACAATATTTGATAAAACTATTGGAATTCCTCGTTCATTTTCGGTAATCAAAGATGCAGCTGTTTCATCACAACTAGATTCAATTCCAAGAATTAAGGGTTTTTTACTCATTCAAATAGTTTTTATTAATTGTACAATCTTAATACAAGTAAGAAATAAATTAAATTATGAATAAAAAAATAATCATTGGCTCAAGGGGAAGTAAGCTTGCATTAGTTTATGCTCAAAATGCTAAAAAAAAGATTATTCAAAATACGATTTTAAATGATGAAGATATTATTATTAAAGAAATAATTACAAAAGGAGACCAACTTGAGAATGTGAGGCTATCTGAAGTAGGTGGTAAAGGATTATTTTCATCAAATATAGAAAAAGAACTTCAAGAAAAAAAAATTGATATTGCAATTCATGCTTTAAAAGATATGCCCACAAAAGAAACAGATGGTCTTAAAACAGATGTATTTTTAAAAAGAAATGATCCAAGAGAGATTTTAATTATTAAAGATAAAAAAAAAATTGAAGAATTAAAAGTTAATGCAATTGTTGGAACATCTTCTTATCGTAGAGAGTTTCAGATAAAAAAAATAAGATCAGATTTAAATTGTAAATTAATCAGAGGAAATATTGATACTAGAATTAAAAAACTTAATGAAGGATTATATGATGCAATATTGTTATCATATGCAGGAATTAAATCTTTAATGATAGATGACACAAATGTTGAAATATTTTCAACAGAAGAAATTATCCCAAGTGCTGGTCAAGGTATTGTTGCACTTCAATGTCGAAATAATGATGATGAAATTATTTCGCTTCTAGATAAGGTTAATGATAATGAAACTTTTCACAGAGCTCATGCGGAAAGAAATGTATTAAAAATTTTAGAAGGTGACTGTGAAACTGCTGTTGGAGCTCATGCTATTATTAAGGGTGACGAAATTATTTTGGAAGCTGAACTCTTTTCTCTAGATGGTAGTAAAAGGTTTTATGAAAAAAAATCTTCAAAAATCAAGGATGCAAAAGAACTCGGTAAAACAATAGGAGAAATATTAAAGAAAAAATCAAAAAATTCTTATAAAAAATAATATGCATATTTTATTAACAAGACCATTAGATGATTGTGCTGAAATGATTTTAAAATTTAAATCTTTAGGACATCAAGTATCCCATCTTCCATTGTTAAACATAGTCAAAGTTGAATATGAAAAAATTGATTTTTCTGAATATAAAGGGATAATCTTCACGAGCGCAAACGCTATTAAATATTTAGATTATAAAAGAATTGATAAAAAAATTCTATGTTTTTGTGTGGGAAATGTAACTGAAAAAAAAGCTAGAGGCGCAGGTTTTCAAAATGTTATTTCTGCCGAAGGTAATGTTAAAAATTTAAAAGAGTTGATCTTACAAAATTTTGATAAAAAAAATAAAAAATTACTTTATGTGAGTGGTGAAACTATTTCGGTAGATTTAGATCAGCATTTATTAAAAGAGGGATATGATATTAAGCGAGTAATTAATTATAGAACAATCCATAATGACAAATTCGACGAAAATTTTTTAAAAGAGTTAAAACTAAATATACCTGATATGATTTACATATACTCTCAAAATAGTGCTTCAAGCTTTTTAAATTTTATTAAGATCCATCAGCTGGAAGGCCTTTGGATGAATGCAAATTTGATGTGTATTGGCGAAAAAACCTCATCTATATTGAACGAAATTAAGTGGAAAAAGATATTTCTTTTTAATCCTGGAGAAGAAGAGTTTTTGTTATATAAAATTTAGTTATGGAAATAATAAATAATTTTTCAG
>MDSV01155157.1_pt1 | contig 12824 bp, 10 predicted proteins | sample 810851 | NCBI WGS metagenome assembly MDSV01 (sample SAMN05326640, study PRJNA326480) | marine metagenome | isolation source: seawater | place: Atlantic Ocean: North East | collected 2012 | reverse complement strand
TGTTCTTTTCCAGTCCCTTTGTCTTTTGCAGAAACATTTACAATACCATTAGCATCTATATCAAAAGTTACTTCAATTTGTGGAACTCCTCTAGGTGCTGGAGCTATTCCAACTAATTCAAAATTACCTAAAATTTTATTATCTGATGCCATTTCTCTTTCTCCTTGGAGAACCCTAATTGATACAGCCGGCTGACTATCTTCAGCAGTAGAAAAAACCTGACTTTTTTTTGTTGGTATTGTTGTATTTTTATCAATTAATTTAGTAGAAACTCCACCAAGTGTTTCAATACCTAAAGATAGAGGAGTAACATCTAATAATAATACATCCTTAACATCTCCTTGTAATACTCCGGCTTGTATAGCGGCACCCATTGCTACAACTTCATCTGGATTTACAGATTTATTTGGTTCTTTTCCAAAAAAGCTTTTTACCTCTTCAATTACTTTAGGCATCCTTGTCATTCCACCTACAAGAACTATTTCATCTATCTCGCTAGCAGATAGTCCTGCATCTTTAAGAGCCGTTTTACAAGGTGGTATTGTTCTGGTAATTAAATCTTCAACTAAAGCTTCAAGCTTTGCTCTAGTCATTTTTAAATTAATGTGTTTAGGCCCCGTTTTATCAGCTGTGATAAATGGGAGATTTATTTCTGTTTGAGCAGCAGAAGAAAGTTCAATTTTCGCCTTTTCAGAAGCTTCTTTTAATCTTTGTAAAGCTAATTTATCAGTTTTTAAATCAATTCCATTTTCTTTTTTAAATTCAGTTAAAAGATACTCTACAATTGTATTATCAAAATCTTCACCACCCAAAAAGGTATCACCATTAGTTGATTTTACTTCAAATACACCATCTCCAAGTTCTAAGATTGATACATCAAACGTTCCACCACCCAAATCATAAACGGCAATTTTCTTGTTTGTTTTTTTATCTAAACCGTAAGCTAAAGAAGCAGCAGTTGGTTCATTTATAATTCTTAAAACTTCTAGTCCAGCAATTTTTCCAGCATCTTTAGTCGCCTGTCTTTGGGCATCATTAAAATAGGCTGGAACTGTAATTACAGCTTGTTTTACCTCTGAACCCAAATATTTTTCAGCTGTTTCTTTCATTTTTTGTAAAACAAATGCTGAAATCTGAGAAGGTGAATATTTATTTCCTTTTGCTTCTATCCATGCATCTCCTTTTTCTGAATTAATAATATTAAAAGGTGCTGTTTCAATATCTTTTTTAACAGATGGATCTTCAAAGTTCCTTCCAACTAACCTTTTTACTGCAAAGATAGTATTTTCTGGATTTGTTACAGCCTGTCTTTTTGCCGGTTGTCCAATTAATTTTTCTTCACCATCTGTAAAAGCTACAACTGATGGCGTTGTTCTTGCTCCTTCAGCATTTTCTAAAACTTTTGCCTGCGTACCTTCCATGACTGCTACACAAGAATTTGTTGTTCCTAAATCTATTCCTATTACTTTGCTCATAAATAATTACCTTTGCCTCATATATGTGTTAATTCTCCTACTACAACCGTTAGAAACCATTATTTTTTTATTGTTTTTCCTTATTTTGCTCACTTTTTTTATTATCATTAACTTCTTGTTCTATTTTTTTCTTTGAAACGCCGACTAGAGAAGGTCTTAATAACCTATCTTTCATCATAAATCCTTTTTGAATTTCTTGAACTATGGTTCCAGCTTCTTTGGAATCATCTTCTATTTCCATCATTGCTTGGTGAAGATTTGGATCAAGTTTTTCACCAATTGATTTAATAGGTTCAATATTATTTTTTTTAAATATAGACAATATATCTTTAATAACAATATCAAGATGTTCTATAACTTTTTTTAAAGTCTCAGTATTTTTAAGCTTTTCATCATTCTCCAAAGATAATTTAGATCTTTCCAGATTGTCTAACAAATTCAAAGATTCTTTTGCAAAGGAGAATCCGCCATACTCAAAAGCATCCTCCCTCTCTTTTTCAAACCTTCTTCTTTGATTTTCCATTTCAGCAAATGTTCTTGCCAATTTATCTTTAAGATTATTAATTTCTTCTTCTGGAGAAAGCTCTTTTTTATTATCTTCTAAATTTTCTTTATTGTTAGATGAATTATTTTCATCATTTTTAATACTTTCTTTTTCAGACTTAACTTGATTTTTTTCTATATTTTCTGAAATTTCTTTTTCCATTGATTCCTATATGGTAAGTAAATCTTATATTTCTAGATGTTTAAAAAAAAAAATAGAGAGATAATTATAGGCTCTAATAATAAAGGAAAAATAAAGGAAATTAGAGATTTATTACCTAAATCTTATAAGATCTTTGCTCCTATTGATTATAATTTAAAAAGTCCAAAAGAAAATGGGAAATCATTTATTAGCAATTCACTGATAAAAGCAAAATATTATTCAAAAAAAACTGGAAAAATTTGTATTGCAGATGATTCTGGGCTTGAAATAGATTGTCTAGATAAAGCCCCGGGAATATTTTCTGCTAGATGGGGAGGAAAAAGGCAAAATTTTAAAATTGCTATAAAAAAAGTTTTTAGTGAGTTAAATAAAAAAGATAAAAAATGGAAAAATAAGAAAATAGTAGCTAGGTTTGTTTGTGCTTTAACAATCTATGGTTTAAAGAAAAAACCCATTTATTCAATAGGAATAGTACAAGGATTAATATCAAATAAAACAAAAGGTAAAAATGGTTTTGGTTATGATCCAATTTTTATCCCAAAAGGTAAAAAATTAACTTTTGCTCAAATGAAACCATCTAAAAAATATAAAATTGATCATAGATATAAAGCTTTTAAAAAAATTAAAAAATTTTTTTGAATATATTGTTTTCGACTGAATAAAAATTTAGTTGATGTGTTATCACATTTTTATTAATTTCAAAAATACCAATTTTTCCTTTAAATTTATTTTTTTTATAAAAAATATTATTTGATATTTTGAAATCATTTTTATAAATCAAATAATAAACTAATCCTATCAAATCATAACTTAAAAATGATATTTGATTTGGTTTTGATTGATAAAAATTATTATAATTTTCTAAAAATAAATCATAATTTTTTTTATTAATTGATGGAAAATAAATAGGATGAAGAGAATTTTCTTTTAATAAAGATTTATCAAACCATTGATTTAATGTTATATATGAAATTCTTTTTGAGGAAACATCGGTATATAATAGTGAAGTTGCTACACTTTTTAAACTTTCATCAAAGTCAGCAATAATAACAGAATCAAAATTAATTCCACCCAGCGTATCTTTTTTTTTTAAATTATCTATTTTTTTTTTATTTGGTGTTAATGAATTCTCTAATCTTTGAATTTCGTCCTGAAGGTTTTGTTTTCTTTGAGAGTATCTTGTTAGCTTTTCAATTTGAGCCGTAAGTATAGTTGGATCAGAATCATAATAAAACTTATCTTTAAGTTTTATATTAGTTTTATGAATTGCTAAATCAATTTCTTTTTTATAACCAGTTTTTGGAATTAAAAAAATACTTCTTTCTAATTTTTTTATTTTTCTAAATTTATTTATTGTATTTATTTGAGAAATTGCATTTACACCTGCACTTATTACATTTGGTGGATTTCCATAAATTTTATTTGTTAAAGATATAAACGTCATGTCTTTTAATTCATCAAGATATTTTGTATTTTCATTAAAAACTGGTCCAATCACAATCCTAATACCTTGGTTGTGTAGCTCTTTGGAAACTCTCAATGAATCGATAGGATTTGATTTAGTGTCTTTAGGGACTATCTCGATTCTAGAGTCATCAATCTTATTAATTGCTAGCATTACTGATTTAATAATAGAATTACCCAACTGTGCATGCTTGCCGCTTGTTGGTACTACTAAACCAATTTTAATTTTTTCAACCGAAAAACTATTTTGAAAAAAAATAATTAAACTTAAAGTTGATATTATAATAAATTTAATAAAAGTTTTCATTTTCAGATTAATAATATAATTTTATAAATAATGCATTTAGATGAAAATTTATATAACTTAAAACCTGGGCTATATTGTGTTGCAACTCCAATTGGAAATCTAGGAGATATAACGCTTAGAGCTTTAGAAGTTATTAAAAATTCAGATTTTATTTTATGTGAAGACACTAGAGTTTCAAAAAAATTATTAAATAAATTTAAAATAAATAAAAAATTAGTTTCTAATCATAAATTTAATGAAAATAAAAATTTGATTAAAATTTTAGATCATTTAGAAAATAAAAAAATAATTTCAATTATAACTGATGCAGGCACACCCACAATTTCAGATCCAGGAAGAGTTTTAATTAATAAATGTATAGAAAAAAATATTAATATTTATCCTATTCCCGGTTCTTCAGCAGTAACTTCCGCTTTATCAGTAAGTGGATTTTCAGATAAGTATTTATTTTACGGTTTTCTACCAGAAAAAAAAAATGAAATAATAAAGTTATTTGAATCATCTTCTAATTTCAATTTTTCAATTATTTTTTTTATATCACCAAAAAAAATAAAAAAAATAATTAACTATATTAAAAAATATTTTTCTAACAGAAATATCTTAATTTGTAGAGAAATGACGAAATTTCATGAAGAGTATATAAGAACTAGTGTAAAACAATTATCTGATATATCTATTCGAGAAAAAGGAGAAATAACTGTAGTTATTTCAGAGGATAAAAATTTAGAAAATAAGTTAAATCAATTAGAAGAATCAGATAAAAAGAAAATAAGTAAATTATTAAAAAAAATGACTATTAAAAATATTATTAATGAAATTAATAAAGATAAAAAAATTTCAAAAAAAATAATTTATGACTATTGTTTAAAATTAAAAAATGAAAATAAATAAATTATTAACTTTATTCTTATTATTTATTTTAACTGGATGTGTTGGTACATCGTCAACAGGTGTTTTTGGCACCGGTGTAACTATTGCGCTTGATCCAAGAACAATTGGAACCCAAATAGATGACTCAATAATGCAAAAAAATTTGAGTGCAAAATTAATTTCTATGAATACTAATTATGTTTTGGCTGTTAAGACCAAAGTATTAGATGGAAGAATTTTTATTACGGGAAAAGTAGACACAGTTGAAGAAAAATTTAAAATTACAAAACTAGGTTGGGAAATAAAAGGAGCTAGGTCTGTAAAAAATGATCTTCAAATTAAAGATAAATTTAACTTTCAGAGAGCCGCAAAAGATATTTTAATAACTTCACAACTTAGAGCTGCTATGATTTCTAATAATAAAATTAAATCAGTTAATTACAACATAGATACCTATAAAAAGAAAATTTATATTTATGGAATTGCTCAAAATGATGATGAAATGGCAGAAATTATTAATGAGGCTAAAGAAATTCTTGATGTAGAAGATGTGATATCAAGTATTTTGTTAGTTGAAGATTTGAGAGTTATTAAAAATTAATTTGGTTTTTTATAATTTATAACACCGGCAGAGTAAGCTGCTATAGAAGCTAAATTTAATATATCTGAAGTAGATGATCTTAGTGGTGCAATTTCTATAGCTTGTCCTAATCCTACCAATAAAGGACCTATAACTTTTGCTCCACCAAGAGTCTTCATTATTTTGTATGAAATTGCTGCACTATGTTGCCCTGGCATTATTAATATATTTGCATTTCCAACTATTTCTGAAAATGGATATAAATCAGAGTATTCTTCGCTTAAAGCTACATCTGGTTGCATATCTCCATCAAATTTAAAATTAACTTTTTTTTTTTTTAGTATGTCAACAGCGTCTCTTATGTGTTTTGTTCTACTTGTTAAAGGCTGTCCAAATGTTGAGTGAGATAAGAACGCTACTTTAGGATCAAAACCAAATAACCTTACAACTCTTGCTGATGAAATGGCAATTTCAGCTAATTGTTCTGAGGAAGGATATTCATGTACACTAGTATCTCCAATAAAAACTGTTTTTCCTTTATTCACAACCATATTCAAACCAAACATTATTTCACCAGGTCTAGGCTCAACAACCTTAATAATTTTTTCTAGTGATTGAGCATATCTTCTGCTATTTCCAGTAACCATTGCATCGGCATCTCCACATGAGACCATACAAGATCCCCAAATAACTCTGTCATTCCTAACCATCCTATCACAATCTCTTTCAAGTAGTCCCTCTTCTCTTTGAAGTTTTTTAAAAAGAAATTTAACATATTTCTCTCTCTTTTTTTTATCATTTGAATTTATGATTTGAATATTAAAATCTTCACTATAGCCAATTTCCTTTAACCTTTGCTTAACAACTTTTTCTTTTGCAACAATTATAGGAGTTCCTAATCCAGAGTTTTTAAATGCTATTGCAGCTTTTAATGTATTTTCATCCTCACCGTCCGTAAAAATAACTTTCTTTTGATTTTTTTTAATTTTAGAATTTATACCTTGCATTATAGTTAAAGAAGGATCTAATCTTTGTTTTAATTGTTCAGAATAAACTTCAAAATTTTCAATTTTTTTTCTTGCAACTCCACTTTTTATAGCAGCTTTGGCTACCGCAACAGGTATAACACTAATTAATCTAGGATCAAATGTAGATGGAATTATATAGTCTTTACCATAAGAAGGTCTATCACCTCCCATAGCGGCCACAACCTCATCAGGAACTCTTCTTTTGGCTAACGATGCTATTGCATTTACAGCTGCAATTTTCATTTCTTCATTTATAGTTTTTGCCCTTACATCTAAAGCGCCTCTAAATATATATGGAAATCCTATTAAATTATTTACTTGATTAGGGTAATCTGATCTACCAGTTGCAATTATTGCATCAGTTCTAACTTCTTCAATTTCTTCAGGAGTTATTTCTGGATCAGGATTAGCACATGCAAATATAATAGGATTTTTTGCCATCTTTATTATCATTTCTTTTTTTAATAAACCTCCAGAAGATAAGCCTAAAAAAACATCTGCGTTTTTAATTGCATCTTTTAACGTTCTATTCTTAGTTTCAATTGCATGTTCTAATTTCCATTTATTCAGGCCCTTTCTTTTTTTATGAATAACTCCTTTTCGATCAATCATAGTTAAATTTTTTGGAAGAACTCCAGTTTTTTTGAAAAGATTGGCACAAGCCATAGCTGAAGCACCAGCTCCATTAATTACTACTTTTATTTTTTTTATGTCTTTTTTTGCAATATCAATTGCATTTATTAAAGCAGCACAAGTTATAATTGCAGTCCCATGTTGATCATCATGAAATACAGGAATATTTAAAAGTTCTTTAAGTTTTTTCTCAATTATAAAACAATCTGGAGCAGCAATATCTTCTAAATTTATTCCACCAAAACTAACAGCAAAATTTTTGATACTATTAATTATTTCATCTGGATTATTAGACTCTATTTCTAGGTCAATAGCATTAATGTCTGCAAATCTTTTAAACAAAACAGCCTTTCCTTCCATAACAGGTTTAGAAGCTAATGAGCCAAGATTTCCAAGACCCAATATTGCAGATCCATTACTTATTACTGCAACTAAATTACCTTTTGTTGTATAATCATATGCAAGCTCAGGATTTTTTGAAATTTCTTTTACAGGAACAGCAACACCAGGAGAATATGCCAGAGCCAAGTCTCTTTTTGTGGTCATAGGCTTTGATGAAATTATCTCAATCTTTCCAGATTTATTACTATTATGAAATTCTAAAGCTTCTTTATCAGAATAATGTTCAATTTTATTTTTTTTCATTTCGTGTAATTAGATATACAAATAGAGCAAATTTAAGACTAATATGATTTATGAATCTGATTAAGTCAACAAGCACATTTAGCTTCTTTACTTTAGTTAGCAGAATACTCGGATATTTGAGAGATGTATTGATAGCAATTTATCTTGGTTCGGGTCCTATAGCAGATGCTTTTTTTGTGGCATTTAGAATACCAAATACATTTAGAAGATTATTTTCAGAAGGTGCTTTCAATGCTGCATTTGTTCCAAGTTATTCATCAGAATTAGTATTGGGAAAAAATAGAGCTCAAAATTTTGCAAACAAAATATTTAACTTACTTTTATTAATTTTATTTTTGATCGTATTAATTATTGAAATATTTATGCCATTTTTTGTTTATATAATTGCACCAGGATTTAAAGAAAATTCAGATAAACTTGATTTAACAATTTCTTTAACAAGAATTACATTTCCCTTCCTGCTATTTGTAAGTTTATCTTCTTTTTTTTCTGCTGTTTTAAATTCTCATAATAAATTCGCTGCCGCAGCTGCCGCACCAATTATTTTGAATATTTTTTTAATTTTAATTTTAATTTTTCAAAGTTATTTAAATGATCAGCTTGTATTCTATCTTTCTTATGCGGTTACATTTGCCGGTTTAGTTCAACTTATTTTTTTACTTTTTTCCATTAAAAAAATTTATATTCCAAAAATTGATTTAAATTTTAAGATTAATTACAAAGTTAAATTATTTTTTAAAAAACTTTTACCTAGTATTTTTTCATCAGGTGTTACCCAAATTAATATTTTGGTAGGAACAATAATAGCATCTTTTCAAACTAGCGCTGTTTCCTATCTTTATTATGCTGATAGAATTTACCAAATTAATTTAGCAATTGCTGGTATTGCCATTGGAACTGTGCTTTTGCCAAACTTAAGCAAACATATTCGTTCAAAAAATAAAAAGAAAATATATATTATCCAAAATAAAGCATTAGAGTTAAGTTTATTTTTAAGTTTGCCTGCAACAATAGCTTTATTAATTGCATCGGAAGAAATTACTTCTTCTTTATTTGGATATGGTTCATTTGATTATTTAAGTGTTAAAAGTTCTGCGAATGCACTGTTTTATTTTGCATTAGGATTGCCAGCATTTTCAATAATAAAAATATTTTCAAGTTTTTTGTTTGCTAGACATAATACAAAGATGCCTTTTTATTTTTCTTTTTTTTGTGTAATGGTAAATATTATTATTAGTGTTTATTTTTTTAATAAAATAGGATTTATAATTATACCTATAGCCACAACTATATCTTCCTGGTTAAATGCAGTAATTCTTTTAATTTATTTAACTAATAAAGAATATTTTTCAATAACATTTGAATTTGTTAAATCATTCTTAAAGATTGCTTTGTCAACAATTTTAACTTCTTATATATTTTACTATTTGATAAATTATTTTAGTAATAATTTAATTTATAGCAGTGAATATAAATTTATAACTATAGTTTTGTTAGTTATTATTACATTTGTAATTTATATTTTAATTTCTATACTTACAAAAGCTTTCAAAACTTCAGATATTAAATTAAAGTACTAGAAAAATGAAAAAAAAAATTTTTTCAGGAGTTCAACCAACAGGAAACCTTCATCTTGGTAATTACATTGGAGCTATCAAAAATTTTGTAGAATTACAAAATCATGAGGAAAATGATTGTGTTTATTGTGTTGTTGATTTGCATGCAATAACAACTAAACAAGATCCAAGAACTCTTAAAAAAAATATAAGAGAGACAACGGCTGCATTTTTAGCAAGTGGGATAGATCCAAAAAAAAGTATAATATTTAATCAATCATTAGTACCAGCTCATTCCGAAGGGTCCTGGATTTTGGGATGTATAGCTCGAATGGGTTGGCTAAATAGAATGACACAGTTTAAAGAAAAAGCAGGAAAAGATAAAGAAAAAGCAAGTGTTGCATTATATATATACCCAATATTAATGACTGCTGATATTTTATTGTATGATGCAACTCATGTTCCGGTAGGAGAAGATCAAAAACAGCATTTAGAACTTTCAAGAGATATTGCGCAAAAATTTAATTCTGATTTTAATGTACCAAATTTTCTTCGAGCTCCAGATCCTTTAATACAGAAAAATTTTTCACGAATAATGAGCTTAAAAGATGGTACTAATAAAATGAGTAAATCAGATCCTTCAGATTTAAGTAGAATAAACTTAACTGATAATAAAGATGAAATAGTTAATAAAATTAAAAAAGCAAAAACTGATAATGACCCTTTGCCTGAAAATGATAAAAACTTAAGCAAAAGACCTGAAGTTGAAAATCTTTTAGGAATTTATTCAAGTTTAAGTAACCAAAGTTTAAAAAACTCAATTAATGAATTTTGTGGAAAAAATTTTTCGGTATTTAAGGAAAAATTAGCCGATCTAGTTGTGGAAAAAATTTTACCAATATCTTCTGAAATTAACAAAATACAAAAAGATATTACTTATATTGACTCAATTCTTGAGGAAGGAGGAAAAAAAGCAAGTTTAATAGCTTCAAAAAAAGTTAAAGAAATGAAAAAAATAATTGGATTTTAAATACAATTTAATTTAAAAAATGAATTCACATATGTATGTACAAACTCAAAATACACCAAATCCAAATTCTTTAAAATTTTTACCAGGAAAAAAAGTTTCTGATGACGGACCTTATGAAATTTTAAATAAAGATGAAACTAATAATTATTTAATAAGAAATATACTTTCCGTAAATGGAGTAACTGGGATTTTTTTAGGTGATGACTTTCTTTCTGTTAATAAAAAAAATGAAGAGAGCTGGGAAAATATTAAACACATTATTATTTCACATATTAATGAGTATTACTCTGAAGGTAATGAAGTTGTAATTAGTAAAGAAAATAATGACTCTGAAGGAAAAAATTATAGCGAAGTAGAAAAAAAAATAATTAAAATTTTAGAAACAAAGGTGCGACCTGCAGTTGCAAAAGATGGAGGAGATATTAAATTTAAAGAATTTAAAGATGGAAAGGTAAAAGTAGAATTACAAGGAAGCTGTTCAGGATGTCCATCTTCAACTATGACTTTAAAACAAGGTGTTCAAAATCTGCTTTGTCATTATGTTCCTGAGGTTAAAGAAGTTTTATCTGTATAAAACAAATAAAAAATAATTATAATAATAGTTATTAGGCCATGTTAAAAAAAAATAGAAATGATTCAATTTTTAGGAAACCCATAATAGAAAAAATTAAGAGATCCAGGAAAACAATAAAATCAATTACTGAAAATAAAAAAAAAGAATATAAAAAATTTTATTTATTTTGTATAGCATGTTTTACTATAATTTTTTCTTTTTCTTCTTTGCCTTATTTAACTAAATATTTAAAAAATAATTTTTCTGAAAAAAAAATAATTGCAAATGCTTCAAAAAAGAATTTTGAAAAAATTCTTAAAAATAAAAGAAATCAAATTAATAAAATAGATGAAGTTAGTAGCTCAGAAAATATATTTGATGATATTGATGTATTTTCTTCAGATGAAAATAATTCCAATACTTCTAGATTAAGTGCCACAACAATTGAGCAACTATTTAAAGATACGAATTATAGTTTAAAACAAGTTAAAAAAACAAAGTTAGTTAATATTGGTAACTCTTTAGATCATCTTCCAATAGAGATGAAAAAAATTGAAAATATAAAAAAAAGAAAAAATTTATTTATTCAAATAATTTTACCTTTAATAATTGAAGAAAATACAAAGATTCAATTAGATAGAAAAAAACTGTTTGTAATATTGAATAAAAATAATAATTCTAAGTCAGACATTGAATGGTTAAAAAGAAAATTTAAACAGTACGGTGTTGTAAAAAATGATTTATCAACATTAAAAGTAAGAATGGATGAAATTCCAGTTTCTTTAGCTATTGCTCAAGCAGCAAAAGAAACTGGTTGGGGGACTTCAAGATTTGCTCAAAAAGGAAATGCTTTATTTGGTCAGTGGACCTGGTCTGGAAATGGAATTAAGCCTGCAGCCGCAGATAGCAGTTCCACTCATAAGGTTGCAAGTTTTAAAGTTTTAAAAGCTTCTGTAAAAGCATATCAGAGAAATATAAATACTCATTCAAGTTATAAAAGATTTAGAAAAGAAAGAGCCATCCAAAGAGATAATGATGGAAAACTGAATAGCCTAAAATTAGTAATTTATCTTGATAAGTATGCTGAAACAGGAATTGAATATACTAAAGTTTTAATAAAAATTATTAAACAAAATTCTTTAATTGAATTTGATGATGTTAAAATTCTTCCAACTAGTAAAAAACTTAAAAATTTAATTTAATTTATTGAAAACTGAATACCTAGCCATCTCCAACCTTCTTTATCATTCATAGAACAATTAATTCTCCCTCTTCTTTCTTTAAATTTTCCCCTAAAAGAAATATTTAGCCTTTTATTTTCTAATTTTATTTTTGTTTTATCCCAGCCATCACCTTCATTTGAATAACACGAAATTAAATCTAAATTTTTTTGATCATTAAAAAAATCAATATACATTTTTGGGGGATTGTTTGATTTATTTATAAATTTATCTTCAGGAGAAACACTTTTATATTGCAAAGGTAAATATTTAATTAAATTTTTAAATCTATCTAATGCTCCATACTCTTCGTTTATTGGAAATCTAGGTAGTTCATATTTATCTTTATTTAAATCTATTACACCTGAGTGTTGTCCAAATGCAAACTTAAAATTTTTAGTTATATAATTTTTTTGTTCAAGAGAATATTCTCCGAAAGGGTAGGAAAAAAATATGGGATTATAACCAATATTTTTTTTAAAGAATTTAATAGACTGATCTATATCCTTTTTAAAATTTTTAAAATTATAGTTAATTAAATATTCGTGTGAATGAGAATGATTTCCCAAAAATACAAAATCCTCTTTTTCAATTTCATTAATTTCATCCCAAGTCATATATCCATAATTACCAACAGCTTCTGTGGAAATAAATAATATAAAAGGTATTTCATTTTCTTTTAGGAATGGCCATGCATTATTATAAAAAGATGAAAATGCATCATCTATAGTTAATAAAATTTTTTTATTAGTTTTTG
>MDSV01056935.1_pt1 | contig 12824 bp, 11 predicted proteins | sample 810851 | NCBI WGS metagenome assembly MDSV01 (sample SAMN05326640, study PRJNA326480) | marine metagenome | isolation source: seawater | place: Atlantic Ocean: North East | collected 2012 | reverse complement strand
CTAGTGTTTATTATGTTAATATTATTAATATTATGGGACAAAGGACTAAAAATACAGAAAATATTATCGCTGTCAACAAAAAAGCGACTTATGACTATTTTATCCTTGAAAAAATAGAAGCTGGTGTTGTGCTTGAAGGTTGGGAAGTGAAGGGAATTAGAGATTTAAAAGTACAATTAAAAGAAGCATATGTAAAAATAAACAAAGGAGATGTATTATTAATAGGTTCAAATATAACACCCCCATCATACATAAATAATAATACAGATAAAAATCCTTCAAGGACAAGAAAATTATTACTTAACCAAAAAGAAATAAATTTTTTAATTGGAAAGGTCCAAAAGGATGGTTTGACTTTAATACCTCTTTCTCTTTATTGGAAAAATAATAAAGTTAAGTTAAAGTTAGGTATAGCTAAAGGTAAAAAGAAATTTGACAAAAGACAATCAGAAAAGAAAAAAGACTGGGCAATTGAAAAAAATCGACTAGCTAAAACTAAATTAAAAAATAACTAGATTAATCCCTGTTGCAAGAAAAAACTTCTTTCTCCATGTTTAATCCGGCAGCTTTTACACCTTCGACACATTCATCGTAACTACTAAACTCTCCAATTATACCGTTATTAGAAGTAGCTACCCAGTTTGCTGCATCTTCACTATATTTCAAGTATCCCCAAAAACCTACAATTAAAACGATTATTAATACAAATATTTTGTCCATCCTAGTTTCCGCCCTTTAGTTATTTTATTAATTTTAATATTATATCAAAACTTTGAGATATTCCAAATACATCTACCGCTTGAAGTTTCATTTATTTTTTCGCAAAATTCTTTATGTTCCCTTAATTCATCTTCATTAGCTTTAATAACGGGAATATCATCTTTATTATTTTTATTTATCAAAACTTCTTTTGTAGCTTCACTTTTATTTGCTAGATCAAAAGATGTTTGTCCGCCAGTCAACAGCAAATAAACATCCCCTAAAATTTTTGCATCTAGTAAGGCGCCATGAAAATCTCTGGATGAATTATCAACTCCATATCTCTTACATAGGGCATCAAGACTATTTTTTTGACCTGGATGAAGTTTTCTTGCAAAAACTAATGTATCAAATATTTTGCAGATTTCTATTATATCTAATTTATGATTTGCTTTTTTAAACTCATATTCTAAAAAACCAATATCAAACGGTGCATTATGTATTATTAATTCAGAATCACTAATAAAATCAAGTAAATCATTTTTTATATCACAGAAGAGTGGTTTATCTTTAAGAAATTCATTAGTAATGCCATGAACACTAATTGCTCCTTGATCAATTTCTCGCATTGGATTTAAGTACTGATGAAATTTATTACCTGTGAATTTTCTATCAATAAGCTCTATGCAACCAATCTCAATTATTTTATGATTTCTTGTAACATCCAGGCCTGTTGTTTCTGTATCAAGAATAATCTGTCTCTTCATTCAAGTTTTCCTCCTTTAGATGTTATTGCAAGATTTGCAAGATTGTCAGCCATTTCATTCCCAGGATTTCCGCTATGACCCTTAACCCAATTCCATTCAACTGAATGCTTCGAATTTAATTCGTCTATTACTTTCCACAAATCAACATTCTTAACATTCTTGTTTCCTGATGTTTTCCAATTATTTTTTTTCCAAGCATGTATCCAAGTATTAATTCCATTCATTAAGTATTTCGAATCTGTATAAATAATTATATTTGAATCTTCTTTAACAAACTTGATTGCCTCGATAGCTGCAATTATTTCCATTCTATTATTTGTTGTGTTTTTTTGATAACCATAAATTTTATTTGTTTTGTCGCTGAATTCTAAAATAGCACCCCAGCCTCCTTCGCCCGGATTACCTTTACACGCTCCATCTGTATATATGACAACATCACTTTTCATAGTTGTTATGAATCATTGGTTTTGAAAATTTTCCTAATATAATATTATTTTTCTTGTGCCAATTTTTTAAAGATATAAATTTATAAGTATTTTTTTTAGCATACATTATATATGTGCTTCCAAAGAAGTTGGCCTTAGAAAATACTGAATTATTTAAAAAACTTAAATATTTCAATATTTTTTTATTTTTAAAAGGAGGAATTTTATTAATATTAAATATTCTATTAATTTCGTAGGAAAATAATTTTGCCCAATCTTCTAATCTACTTATACTAATATAGCTTTTATTTTTAAAGATCGTGTCTAAACGAAATATATTTATAAGCCCTATAAAACTCATTTTATTAAAGCTTGCTAGAATTATCTCTCCATCTTCTGCCAATACTCTATCTATTTCCCTAAATGCTGCATGAGGATTATTATTAGTTTCTAAAGAGTGAATTAGGACTGCACAATCTATTGATGACTCTTTTAGTGGTAACTTTTGGATTTCTGCCTTAATATCGCAACTGTTAGTTGTAGAGATATAGAAGCTATTAAAACTAAGATTGTCTTGCATTATTTTCTTAATAATATTGTGTGGACCAATATATAAAATATGCTTATCTAGCTTGTCCTTAATTATTTTATTAATATAACAGCTTACTAAATTCCCATTTATTTTTCCTGCTTCTGTTTCATACCATTTGTCAATTTCTGAGATATTAAAATTCATATTTAATTTAAATTTGTGGTACTGATTTTAGAAGATTATTTGTATATTCATTTTTACTGTTACTTATTATATCAGACGTTTTTCCACTCTCAACTATCTTTCCTTTGTACATAACAGATATTGTATCTGATATATTTGAAATTAATTTAATATCATGTGAAATAAACAGGTATGATATTTGAATTCTATTTTGAATTTCCATTAATAAATCTAACACTTGTTTTTGTACGGTTACATCTAGTGAGCTTGTAGGCTCATCACAAACTAGTAGCTTAGGCTCTAGTACCAAAACTCTTGCAATTGCTATTCTTTGTCTTTGACCTCCAGAAAACTCATGTGGGTATTTATTTAGAGAATCATATTTTAGACCAACATTTTTCATAACGTTACCAATAATTTTATCTGATTCATATTTGCTTAATTCAGGCTTTAAAAAACATAAACCCTCCCTAATAATATTACCGACACGCATTCTTGGATTTAAGGATGAAAAGGGATCTTGAAATATCATTTGATAAAATTTTCTAAAATCGCGCTTACTAGATCCATTTAGGGTGCTAATATCCTGATTTAATATTTTTATATGTCCTGAAGTAATATGAGTAAGACCCATTATAGCCTTAGCAATTGTTGTTTTTCCAGAACCTGACTCACCAACAATTGAATGGATAGATCCAGATTTTATCGAAAAACTTATATCGTCAACAGCCTTTACAAAACATTTGTTTCTAGAGAAAGATGAGTTTTTTTCCTTATAATATACCTTAAGATTTTTAATATTTAATACGTCTTCATTACTTAAAGAAAACTTCTTGTTAAATTTTCTACTATAGCATGATGATTCAAGCAAAGACCTACTATATAAGTTTTTTGGTTTTTGAAAAAATATACTACTTTCATTATTTTCAACAATACTTCCATCTTTCATTACAATAATTCTGTCTGATATTTGTGATGCAACCGCAAGATCATGAGTAATAAATAGTATTGCCATATTTAATTTATCTTTTAGTTCCAAAAGTAAATCTAGAACCTGTTTTTGAATTGTTACATCTAATGATGTTGTTGGCTCATCAGCAATTAATAGTTTAGGCTTTGATGAAATTGCCATAGCAATCATAACTCTTTGTTTCATACCTCCTGACAATTGATGTGGGTATAAATTAATTACACGGCTTGCATCTTTAATACCAACAGATATTAAATTATTAATAATCTCACTATCGATATCTTCTTTTTTTATATTTTCGTATGCCTCTCTCAATTGGTCTTTAATATTCATTACAGGATTTAAAGATCTCATTGGCTCCTGAAATATCATTGATATATCATGTCGTCTTATTTGCCTCATTTCTTTTTCTTCTAATTGAAGGAGATCTTTACTTAAAAACACTACTTCTCCATTTATTATTTTACATGATTTTTCTAATAATCTTATTATTGATAATGCAGTTAAAGATTTTCCACTGCCAGACTCCCCAATTAGAGAAACAACTTCAGACTTTCTTATCTTGAAACTTATATCCTTTAACACTTTTTCATCTTTGTTAGATTTTATTTTTAAACATAAGTTTTTCACTTCAAGTAGATTATTCATAATTTTTACTCGCTCTAGGATCAAACGCCTCCCGTACAACATCTGAAAATAAATTTGCAAATAGAACTAAAACAAACATAAATAAAAATGCTGAAAACAAAGACCACCATACTATTGGTTCTCTTGACATCTCTAGTCTTGCAGCATTTATCATATTACCCCAACTATATGTAGTTGGGTCTACGCCAATATTAACGTATGAAAAAACAGCTTCTGCAAGAACGAGTGCACTAAAATCTAGAACAATAGTTATTATTACTATATGCATAATATTGGGAATTATGTGTCTAATAATTATAGATATTTTTTTTAACCCAAATGTTTGTGAGGCTTGAACATATTCTACCTCTCGAAGCTTCATAGATTCCCCTCTTAAGAGTCTACATAGTCCTGTCCAACTGGTAAGACCCAAAATCATACATAAGAAGAATAATCTAAGATCAGCTCTTTCATAAATATTTTCAAACTCAAGCGGATTATTTGACATATAAACTTGCAACATCAAAATGGCAGAAGCTATAAGTAAAACACCAGGAATTGAATTCAATGTTGTATAAACATACTGAATAATATCATCTATTAGACCACCAATGTAACCTGCGAAAATACCAAGAAATATTGCAAAAGGAAGCATTACGATAGTCGTTAATGTTCCAATTAGTATTCCTGTTCGTATGCTCTTAATACTTTTATATAAAACATCTTCTCCAACTTTATCTGTACCCAAAACATAATATTGTGAACCAAGATCAAATAATAAAAAAATTATAGCAATCATAATCGTTAAGGACGAAAGAAATATTTTATTTTTTGCAATTGGAGAAAAAATAAGTTTATTTTTAAAAATACTTCTTCCATAAAAAATTAAATATATAGAAAAAACTAAAAGAAAAGTTTTTAATATCGAAATTAATGATGTCAAAAATATATTTTTATAATTATCTTCAGAGTATTTATTATGATTTCCTTTATGTAAGAGCTTAGGATAAATTCTTTTTTCTTTATTATTATTAAATTTTATAGTCTCTTTAGAATACAGATGTGAAGAAAATGGAGATGAATAACTTTTTTCAGTATTTTTATGAATAGGTAACAAAACAATATCTAAAATACTTTTTATTTCTTGAGAATAGATATACTCATCTTTATCTTCGTTATAAACTTTGTCCTTTATGTGTATAGAATCTAAGAGGGCTGTCATCATAAAAAAAGAAAGTACAACAGCGGATATAATTCCAGTTTTATTTTTAAAAACGTATAGCCATGTATCCTTTAGATCTGGTGTTTTTCTTACATAATAAATATAAGAAATTAATGACAAAAATATTATATAAAAAAATATGTCTGTTAATAAAAAAGTAAACATTATTTTAACCTTACTCTTGGATCTACTAGTGTATATGAAATATCAGTCAAAATTAGACCAAAGATATATAATATTGTTCCTAAAAAAACCATTGCTCGTACAATTGCGAAATCCTGGCTTTGAATAGCATCTATTGTATAACTTCCAAGTCCAGGGATACCAAAGAAAGACTCTACTATTAAACTTCCTAAAAATAGTAACGGGAGTATTACAACAACACCTGTCAAAATAGGTATTAAAGCATTTTTAAAAACATGATTAAATAATACAGCGCTCTCTGATAAACCCTTTGATTTTGCTGTTTTAACATAGTCTTTTTCAATTTCCTCCAAAAATAAAGATCTGTACCACCTTGTTCCTGATCCAATACCATATACAACGCTAATAATCACTGGCAAAACTAAAAATTTAATGGCTTCGTAGCCTTGGGCATATCCTGAAATTGGAACTAAATGAAGTAATTTACTTATAAGATACTGTCCGCCAATTATGTAAAATAAGCTAGATATCGACATTAGGGCAACACAAAATATAACGCCAATGTAATCAACTTTGGTAGACCGAAAAAAGACAAAAAATAATGCAATTGTAATATTTATAAATAAACCAACTATTAGGGAAGGAAGAGCAATGGCTAAACTTGGAAGCATTCTCTGTTTAATATCGTACTTTATATCTCTCCCGCTATCAGAAATACCAAAATCAAAGAGAAAAAGTTTCAACGATTTCTCATAAAAAATTGTTTCTCTAAAAACACCAAATCCCTTTTCAGCGCTATTATAAAAAAGAGGGTTGTTATATCCTCTTTCCTCATTCCATTGAACAATTTGCTCCTGAGTTACCCTCTTATTTCCCAAATGTAATCTTGCAACTTCTTCAGGTGAATTTACAACAAAAAATAAAGTAAAAGTAAGCAAATTTACACCAATTAATATTGGAATCGCATAAATAAATCTTTTTATTATGTACTTAATCATATACTTTTTCTTTATCCTTTTTTCTAATCATGAATAAAATAGAGGTTAAAATAATAAAAATTAAAATTAACAGAAAATATAACAAACTAAAATTAGGTTTATTCCATAATTTTATTCTTTCAGACCTTTTTTGATATCTAATTTCCTTATATTTAAGTGTATTATTTGCCATCAAATTCGATTCAGTATTTTCTACCCAGACATGAGAAAGAGAAAATGATTTTGGATGAAATCCCCAAATCCATGGACTATCACTTTGTATTATTTCAAGCATATCTTGAATAATTTCTTTTCTTCTAGGTGAATTTTTCATATTCTTCATTTGTTTAAATAATTTATCAAAAGATTTACTTTCATAATTTGAGGCATTTTCACCCCCAAATTTAACTTTTCCATTTTTACTATACAATAAGAATAAAAAATTTTCTGGATCTGGGTAATCAGCGTTCCAACCCCATTGAAAAATTTGACCAGTACCATTAATCATTTTCTCTTGAAAACGATTATAATCGGTTACTCTTGTAACTAGTTGTATATCAATTTTTTTAAACTGTTTCCTAAGCCAGTTAAGAAAAGCGTAAGTATCAGCGCCTGCCCCAGTAGCTTCAAAGTATAGTATTAACGGTTTTCCGCTTTTTTCATCTATGCCATTCTCATACCCTGCTTTTGTTAGAAGTTTTTTTGCATCATCAATACTTCGTTTAACTATTTCTCCATTTTTTTTCTTAAATATGGTTTTATTATAATTTTTCTTACCGTCTTGGTATCCAAAAATACCAGGTGGTATTGGGCTTTGAGCTAATATTCCTCTGCCGTTAGCAAAAATTGATATATATTCATCGTAATCAATCGCTATTGTAATTGCCTGTCGCAATAACTTTGACCTTTTGCTACTGCCTCCAACAATAGAATCAAGCATATTAAAGCCAATATAATAAGTTGATGCTGCGGTTGCTGTAGTCAGGTAGATACCTTTTTTCTCTAAATCTTTATTTAAAGATACGTCTCCAGAATTATTTAATGATATTGCTTGATCATAATTATCAGATGCAATGCCTGAATTGTCATAATATCCTTGTAGAAATTTATTCCATCTTGGAATTTGCTCTTTTTCTAATGAGTACACGGCTTTGTTAATAAAAGGTATTACCTTATTTTTATTATAAGAAATTATTTTTCTTTTCACTATCTTGTCTTTTAATGATGGATAAACCTCTTTTCTAAAGTTTTTATTCCTTTCAAGGACCATTCTCAAATTTGGATTATTCTCGGTCAATTTGAATGGGCCGGTACCTATAGGGAACCAATTCAAAGTAATATTTTTTTCTTGAAGTCCTGGCTGACTATAAAACATATCTGCTTCCCAAGGCATCGGAGAAAAGAAAGGCATTGCAAGCCAATATACAAACTGTGGGTATTGTTTCTTCAATATTATTGAAAAAGTAAAATTATCTATTTTTTTAACACCCTTAATTTGGTTTGTTCTTATAAATTGTATTCTATCTGAATTGTTTTTATGTTTAGCTTCGCTAATTTTTTTATTGTATTCACTAAAACCTAAAATATATTCTTGCATAACGCCTGCAATAGGTGAATGGTTTTTATAATCTGCTAATCTTTTAATTTGATATATAAAATCATCTGACAACAATTCCCTAGTAGATTCATTTTTAAAATCCTTTATTGTATCAATTCCATCTAGCTCTATTTTTTTTAAATTATGATATTTGTAACTTTTGCCGTCTTTATAAAATGCGGGGTGATTTTGATATAGAATACCTTTTTTAATTTTTAATATATACTTTGTATATTTAACTTGCTTTTTATCTTTTGTTTTTTGAAATTTACTATCCAAATAAATTAATTCCGGCATTTCTTCTGCTGCTAAAGGAATTAGTTGATAAGGTTTTTTTAGGTAGTGATACTGAAATAATGGTTCATATATTTGCGCTATAAAAGCATATTCATTTGAACTATAAGAACGAGCAGGATCTAGATGTTTTGGTCGTTCTTGAAATGATGAATAAAATACTTTTTTATTCTCTCCACTTTTTCCATAAGGACTATTGAGCGGTTTATCAGAACATCCTGAAAATGTAAGTATTAATATCAAAAATATACATTTTTTTAATCCATACATTGCCTGTTACTCATAAAATTAATCATTCATTATTATATATTTTACTGCATTATAAATAAAATTTGATATACAATATATGAATGAAATCTCTCCAAGGCAAAAAAGCGCTAGTACTAGGAATAGCAAGTAATCGTTCTATTGCTTGGGGAATATCTGACTCTCTTAAAAGAAATGGTGCAGAATTAGCTTTTACTTATCAGAATGACAAATTAAAAGATAGAGTTGAAAAATTAGCGAATGAGTGTGACTCAGATATCATTATGCCATGTGATGTATCAATTGATGGCAACATAAATAATATGTTAGATCAACTTTCAAGTAGATGGTCCGAATTCGATATTATAATACACTCTTTAGCATTTGCCCCTAGAGAAGAATTAGAAGGTAATTATGTTGATAAAACTACAAAAGCAGGTTTTTTATCTGCTCATAGTATTAGCAGCTATAGCCTTTTAGAGTTATGTAAAGAAGCAAAACCAATGCTTAAAGGTAAAAACCCATCAGTAATATCACTTTCATACCTTGGTGCAATTCGTGGTATGCCAAACTACAACGTTATGGGAGTTGCAAAAGCAAGTTTAGAAGCAAATGTAAGATACCTTGCTTACGCTATGGGTGAAGACAATATAAGAGTAAATTGTATATCTGCAGGGCCTATAAAAACTTTAGCTGCAGCTGGAATATCTGACTTTAGAAAAATGCTAGATCATGTTGAGAAGAATTCTCCATTAAGAAGAAATGTAACTATTCAAGAAGTTGGAGATACTGCTTCGTTTCTTGCTTCAGATGGTGCAAGCGGAATAACAGGTCAAGTTTTATATGTTGACTCTGGATTTAATATCATTGGTATGCCGGCAATAGATTAAAAATCTATTTTCCAAGAGTACTAACACAACATGAATCTCCAAAAACATTTACACTTGTTCTTAACATGTCTAGTAGCCTATCAATTCCTAAAATTATTCCAACAGCTTCAAAGGGAAGTCCAACAGCACTTAAAATAACAAGTATTGCAACAAAACTTGCTGAAGGAATACCTGCAACGCCTATAGAAGTAATCAATGCTAAAGCTAGAATCAGGAATTGATCGATATAAGATAGATCTATACCATACAATTGAGCAATAAAAATTACAGCAACACATTCAAAAAGCGCTGTTCCATCCATATTAATAGTTGCTCCAAGTGGAATAATAAAGTTTACACGTTCTTGTTTATAATTAAGATCTTCGATTAAACATTTTGTTGTCACAGGAATTGTTGCAACTGATGAACTTGATGAAAACGCAACTAATAAAGCTGAGGACATGCCTTTAAAATGCTCAAATATATTTCTTTTAGATACGAACAAAACGAGAGGATAAAAAAGAAATGAATGTATAAATAAGCCTAATAAAACCGTTAAAAAGAAGTTAGATAAAATTAAATAACTTTCAGGGTCAAAATCTATAGTTGTCCTCACAACAAGACAAAAAACGCCATAGGGCATAAAAAATAATATATATCTCATGATTTTTAAAAAAACAAGATACATTCCTTCCCAAAAACCTTTAATTATTTTAATATTTTCAAATTTTGATGATCTTATGGCAATACCAAAAATAACACTAAATAAAATAATGAATAGCATATTTCCATTTGCAATAGAGAAAAAAATATTTCCTGAAAATATATTTAGAAAAAATGAACCAATGGAATAATTTTCACGAGAATTAACTAAAGCATTTAATTCATAATCCGAATTTAAACCAATGATACTTGCAGCACCTAAACCATTTACTATTCCTGGTTGAATAAGGTTGACTACAAAAATACCAATAATAATAGCTACGAAACTTGTACTTAAATAGAAAAATATAGTTTTTAGTCCAAGTCCAGATATATCACTTGATGAATTAAATGCTGATATATTAAAAATCAGAGAAGACATTATCAATGGAACAACTATCATTTTTAAAGAATTAATAAATACTGTTGCAAATAAATCAAATACATTGTAAAAATTAATACCTAAAAAAACATCAGTCTTTTCAAGATAAATTCCTGTTAAAAAACCTAAGAATAAAAATAAAAAAATTACTTTTGATGACGGAAGTCTATCCATTTTATATATTTACAAATTTTTTGTGTGAATTTTTATATCTGCATTTTCACGAAGACCCTGTATTACTGAATATAAAATCGAATTTACGTGCTCGTTATTAATCATAGTTTTTAAAGATTTTTCACTTAAATCAGAACTACCCTCTTCTATTGAGTCTAAAACTATTAATTCATAGTTGCCTGTTCCAGATTCTATACTTGTAACATTTTCTTTATTTGTCAATGAAAATAATTTGGATAATATTGAAGGAGGTATATTACTATCTGACCTAGTTATACTGGAATAATATGTAGCTTTTTTATTTGTAAAATCTTCAATCTCTTTTATATCTGCTCCGTTAACAAGCTTATTTTCAATATCTTTTATTGTATCCTTCATGGAAAGTATAGACTTTTCTGTATTAATTAAAGACTCAATTTCTTTTTTTACATTTTCATATTTTTTATATTTTACAGTTGATTTTTCTTTAATTCTCAAAATTATAATGTTATCGTCAAGTTCAATTGGTTGACTATTACGACTCTCTTTGTAAACACCTTCAGAAGAAATAACTTTTAAAACTTCTTCATTATTCAATATCTTATAATTTTTTTTAATTTTTGATAAAGTCATTAGGCCAGTAGCATTTTTTTTAACAGATAAAAATTCTTCAGCTCTATTTAATGAATCTGGGTACTCAAATAATATATTAGAAACCTCCTCAAAGATGACGTCATACTTATTCATAATTTGAATATTTTTATAATCTTCTTCTACTATTTTCTTAACTTCATTATATTCTTTTACTTGAGCCTCAATAATATTATCTAACATAAATATGTAATAGCCCTGATCTGTAGATACAATTTCAGAATATTCATTAATATTATTCAAAGTGAAAATTGCGTCAGATAGTTCTTTAGATAAATCATTGCGTTCCAACCAGCCTATATCTCCCTCTTTTTTATTAGAGAGTTTATCGTTAGAATATTTCTCGGCTAAAATTTTAAAAGACTCATTACTTTTTAAGTTAGAGTATATTTTATTAATCAGAATTAAATTCTCTTCTTTATTTGCTTTTTTATTTGATAAAAATATTTGACTAACTCTTCTTTTTTCGGGAATAATATACTTAAATTTATTTTCGTTGTAAAAACTCTTTAAATTATTCGCGCTAATATCTATCTGGCTGAGTAGTATTTCTTTATTAAATATAATATATTCAATATTAAGTTTTTCAGGCATAGAAAATATATTTTTATACCTTACGTAAAAATCCTTTTTTTCTTCCTCTGTTGATTTATTTTCATCATTAACAAAGTCTTTATAGCTTAATGATAAAAGCTTAAAGTTTCTTTTTTCGTACTTAAGTTTCTCTAGATCTGATAGTTGTTGAGAAGATAAAAAGGAAGAAGATACAATATTATTATAAAATTGAAGAGTTTTTAGTTCTGATTTTCTTATCTTTTCATAATCAGATATCTTTATTCCTTTGCTTTCTAGTAGTCTTTGATATCTTTCAGGATTAAATTTTTTCTCTGTATGAAATATCTTACTATTCTTTATGTCTGAGATTAATGCATCTTCTGAAACCTGAAAATTATTTTTATCCACAAAATCTTTAACTAAAATACTATCTATGAGTTCATCAAGCACAGTTCTTTTAATAATCTTTTTTTGCAATTCAGATTCATTTGGGTCTGAAGATACAATGTCTTTCATTTGACGCAGTCTATCTTGATATTCATTATTAAGTCTTTCTGCTGATATCTTAGTTTTATTGACTTCAGCGGCAATTAAATTACCTCCTGTAAAATATTGATCAATGCCCCACAATGCAAAAGGAATACTTATTCCAATAACAATTACATAAGCTAACCATCCAGTTGATCTATCTCTAATATTTTGTAACAACTATATTTCCTATAAAAAATTTTTCCATGGCGGAGTGGACGGGACTCGAACCCGCGACCCCCTGCGTGACAGGCAGGTATTCTAACCAAACTGAACTACCACTCCTAAACTCTCTAAATGG
>MDSV01004778.1_pt1 | contig 12824 bp, 26 predicted proteins | sample 810851 | NCBI WGS metagenome assembly MDSV01 (sample SAMN05326640, study PRJNA326480) | marine metagenome | isolation source: seawater | place: Atlantic Ocean: North East | collected 2012 | reverse complement strand
TAATTATGGCCAATCAGTCAATTAGAATAAGTTTAAGGGCATATGATCATATTTTGCTTGATAAGTCTACAGATAAAATTGTTAAAACTGCTAAATCTACTGGTGCAATTATTTCTGGCCCGATACCATTGCCTACTAAACGTTCTATTTACACTGTTCTTAGATCTCCACATGTGGATAAAAAGTCTAGGGAGCAGTTTCAAACAAAGATTCATAAAAGGATGATTGATATTATTAATTCTACGCCAAAAACAGTAGAGTCTCTTATGAAGTTAGATCTTCCGGCTGGTGTTGATATTGAAATAAAGGTGTAACTAAATATGCGTGGCTTGATAGGTAAAAAAATAGGTATGACCAGGGTATTTAGCTCTTTAGGGGATTCTGTGCCTGTTACCGTTCTTGAAGTAGGTCCATGTCATGTTACTCAAGTAAAGAATATTGAAGTTGATGGCTATGATGCTGTTCAGATTGGTTTTATGGAGTCCAAAGTAAAACATACTACAAAGCCTTTAATTGGCCATTTTAAAAAAAATAATATTAAACCTGCTAAAATTCTTGCTGAGTTTGAAAAAGTTCCAAAGTTTGATTATAAATCAGGTCAAGTCTTTAATGTTAGTTTATTTAATATAGGTGATTTCGTAAGTATTACTGGGAAATCTAAAGGAAGAGGTTTTGCTGGTACCATTAAGAAGTATTCTTTTAGTACTCAGCGTAAAACTCATGGGCAAGGCGATACATATAGACATGTTGGTTCTATTGGCGCAGCGTCTGATCCTTCTAGGGTCTTTCCTGGGAAAAAAATGCCTGGAAGGTATGGGAATAATACGGTCAGTGTTAAAAACCTTGAAGTGATTATGGTTAGGGAAAATGAGAATCAATTGTTAGTTAAGGGTAGTGTTCCTGGCTCGACAAATGGTATAGTATATATTACGAGATAGCAATGAAAATAGATGTTCATAATAATTCTGGTAAGGTTGTCGATTCTATAAATTTTGGTAAAAAGATTTTAGATGCTAATCCAAATCCGTCCGTTGTTCGTCAAGCAGTTTTATCTGAAATGACTAATTTACGTCAAGGTACTCATGGTTCTAAAAATAGGTCCGCAGTTAAAGGTGGTGGTAGAAAACCTTGGAAGCAAAAAGGTCGTGGTGTTGCGAGGGCAGGTACAATCAGATCTCCTCTTTGGAAAGGTGGTGGTGTAATTTTTGGTCCAGAGCCCCATGGGTATTCGCATAAACTTCCTAGAAAAATGAGTAAGCTTGCTAGAAAATCAGTTATATTGAAAAAGATTTCAGATAAACAACTTATGGTACTTGATAAGATAGAAATAGATTCGAATAGAACTTCTGATTTTATTAATTTTTTAAAGAATCTTAATATTTTTGGTAAAAAGACTATTATATTGGTCGATTCTTTTCAAGAAAATTTAATTCTAGCATCAAGAAATATTAGAAATATTTATGTTGAAAATGTTAAAAATGTTAGTGTTTATGATTTGATAGACTCAGAAATTGTATTGTCTGATAAAGAGTCTTTTGATATTCTTTTAGAGGTTTTATCATAATATTATGTATCAAAAAATAATTATTCGTCCAATATTGACTGAAAAAATGGCTATTATGCAAGAACGCGAAAATAAATATGCTTTTATTGTTTCTCGGCACGCTAATAAAATCCAGATAAAATCTGCAGTAGAAGAAAAGTTTAATGTTCTTGTATCTAAGGTCGCTACAATGAACTTTAATGGTAAATTAAAACAGATGAGTACCCGAAGTAATGGAAAAACAATTAGAACTCAGGGAAGAAGGTCAAGTTTTAAAAAAGCTATTATTACGCTCAAGGAGGGTGATGTTATTGATTACGTAAATAGTGGGTCTGAGGCTTAATATGGGCGTTAGAAATCTAAAGCCAGTTACTCCTGGAAGTCGTTTTGCATCTAGATCTGATTTTGCGGAGATTACTACAGATAGACCTGAAAAATCTTTAACAGTTTCTCTTCGAAAAAAAGGTGGTAGGAATAATACTGGTAGGATAACTGTTCGCAGAAGAGGTGGTGGTCACAAGAGAAGATATCGTATTATAGATTACAAAAGAGATAAATATGGAATCAATGGTAAGGTTGCTACCGTGGAATATGATCCTAATAGGTCAGCTTATATTTCCTTAGTGCATTATGAAGATGGAGAGAAAAGATATATTATAGCGCCATTAGATTTACCAGTTGGTTCTGTCATCATTTCTGGTGATAATGTACCATTAAAAACTGGTAATGCTTTAAAACTTTTTAATATACCCACCGGATTACTTGTCCATAATGTTGAGTTGGTGCCAGGTAGAGGAGGTCAAATGGTTCGTACTGCGGGTGGTTATGCTCAAGTAATGGCCCATGATGGCGGTTTTACTACTCTAAAGCTTCCTTCTGGAGAAGTTAGATTGGTTTCTGATCAATGTATGGCTACAGTTGGTCAAATTGGAAATAGGTCTTTTGAGCAAATTGTATCAGGAAAAGCTGGTCGATCGAGGTGGTTAGGAAAAAGGCCTAAAGTTAGAGGTGTTGTTATGAATCCTGTGGATCACCCTCATGGTGGTGGAGAAGGAAAAACATCTGGTGGTCGACATCCTGTATCTCCATGGGGTAAGCCTACCAAAGGATTTAAAACCAGAAAAAAAAATAAGAAATCGAATAGTATGATAATTAAAAGGCGTAAATAATCATGGCTAGATCTTTAAAAAAAGGTCCATTTGTTGACCAAAAGCTGATGCTTAAAGTTGAAAAAAACAATGATAGTGGCAAAAAAACTGTAATTAAAACATGGTCGAGGAGATCTGTTATAATACCTGAGTTTGTTGGTCATACTTTTGCAGTACATAATGGTAATAAATTTATACCTGTTTTTATATCTGAAAATATGGTTGGTCATAAGCTTGGTGAGTTTTCTCCCACAAGAACTTTTAGAATGCATTCTGGTGATAGAAAATAAATTATGGAATCAAAAGCAATATTAAGATATAATCGTCAATCAGCCTTTAAAGTAAGGAAGGTGCTAAATGTAGTTAGGGGCGCAGATGTAGGCACTGCGATTAGCTACCTTCATTTTTCTCCTGAAAAAGCTTCTGTAGCTATTGAAAAAACCATCAGGTCCGCAGTTGCTAATTTAATGCAGAATGATGATGCTAGCAGTGTTGATACAGATAGAATTAAAATTAAAGAAGCTTATGTTAATCAAGGCCCAGTAATGAAGCGTTTTAGAGCTGCTTCTATGGGGCGTGCTTCAAAGTTGCGTAGGCCTACTAGTCATTTAACAATTGTATTGTCAACAGAATAGTCTGAGAGGGAAAATTGGGACAAAAAACACATCCAGTAGGTTTTAGATTAAATGTAAAGAAAGCATGGTCCTCTACCTGGTTTGCAGAAAAGAATAACTTCGCTGAATCATTAGAAGAGGATGTAAAAATCCGAAAATACATTGCATTTCGGTTACCTAATGCTGGTATATCTAGTGTTGAAATTAATAGAACCTCTAAAAAAGTCTCCGTAACTATACACACTGCTAGACCAGGAATAGTAATTGGTAGAGGTGGTGAGGAAGTAAATAAATTAAAAAAAGAACTTAGGCAGCTAACAAATAAAAAAGATGCTCAGATTAATATCTCCGAAGTAAAGAGACCTGAGTTGAATGCTGCTTTAGTTGGTATGAATATTTGTCAACAGTTAAAAAAGAAAATATCATATCGCAGGGTCATAAATAAAGCAATGCAGGCGACTATGCGGATGGGAGCTAATGGTATTAGAATTAATGTGGCTGGTAGACTTGGTGGTGTCGAAATTGCTCGAAGTGAAAAATACTCTGACGGCAGTGTTCCATTACATACTTTAAGAGCAAATATAGATTATGCTCTTAGTGAAGCTCATACTGCATATGGAATTATTGGTGTTAAAGTTTGGATTTGTAAATCTTAGAAAATTAATTATGCTTGAACCAAAAAAAATTAAATATAGAAGACATCACAGAGGAAATAGGCGAGGAATGGCTACTCGAGGGAGTCATGTTGCTTTTGGAACTTATGGTTTAAAAGCCATTGAGCCTGGTTGGATTACCGCTAGACAGATAGAATCATCTCGTATTGTGATTTCTCGTGTTGTCCGTAAAATCGGTAAAATGTGGATCAGAATTTTTCCTGATAAGCCAATTACTGCTAAGCCAGCTGAGACTAGAATGGGTAAGGGTAAGGGTTCATTGGATCATTGGGTTGCTGTCGTTAAGCCAGGCAGAATTTTATTTGAAATTGAAGGTGTGGATAGAGAAATGGCTGAAGAAGCTTTTAGGAATGCTGGACATAAGTTACCTATCAAAACAAGGTTGGTTGAAAGGAGGCCAATGTAAATGTCTGATTTAGATAATACAAATGGACGAATAGATGAACTGCAATCAGAGTTATTAGATTATCAAGATGCTCTCCAAAATTTAGTTTTTCAAAAATCAATTCAGCAGCTTGAAGATTTGTCACAAATTAAAAAAACTAGAAAGAAGATAGCTAGAATTAAAACTTTAATTCATCAGAACAAATTTTCTGATAACAATTAGGTAAATTAAAATAATGATTGAATATAAAAACAAGCAGAATTTAATTGGTAAGGTAGTTTCGACAAAAATGGAAAGTACTGTTAGTGTAGAAGTCACAAGATTGGTGGCTCATCCAGTTTATAAGAAAAGAATAAAGAAACATAAGAAATTTCTTTCACATGTTTCAGATGTAGTGCCAAAAAATGGTGACGTGGTTAGAATTACTGCTACTAAGCCTATTAGTAAAAATAAGAGATGGCGTGTTAGCGAAATTTTACAAGAGTCAAAAAGTTTAGGTTAAAAATTGATACAACAAGAAACTAGATTAAAAGTTGCTGATAATACTGGCGCCAAAGAGATTTTATGTTTTAAAGTTTTGGGTGGTTCTGGTCGAAAATATGCTAGTGTTGGTGACCAAATTGTTATTACTGTTAAAAAGGCTATTCCAGGAGGGATGGTAAACAAAGGTGAAGTTCATCGTGCAGTAGTTGTAAGAACAAAAAAAGAGTATAGTAGGAGAGATGGTAGTGTAATCAGGTTTGATGAGAATGCGGCTGTTTTATTGAACAGTCAAGGTGAGCCTAGAGGTACAAGAATTTTCGGTCCTGTAGGAAGAGAATTACGTGAGTCTGGTTTTATGCGAATAGTTTCACTAGCTCCGGAGGTGCTTTAGGTGTTAATAAAAAAAGGAATGAAAGTTCGAGTTATTAGTGGTGCGCATAAAGGTGCTGAAGGTATAGTTTTGTTTGCCTCCCCAAAAAAACAACGTGTAGTTGTTGAAGGTGTTAATTTTATAAAAAAATCAACTAGACCATCTCAAGAAAACCAAAGTGGTGGAATTGTTGAAAAAGAAGCTCCTCTCCATATTTCAAATGTTATGCTTGTTCAATCTGGTCAAATATCTAGGCTAGGATACAAAATTCTTGAAGATGGGTCTAAAGTTAGAGTATTAAAAAAAACAAATGAAGAATCTGAGATTCAATGAGTAAGAAAAAAAATACAAAATCCGAAGTAGTTATGAAATCGAAATCATATTCTCCTAATATGTTAAAAACCTATAGAAGTCATGTTATTCCAAGTATGGTTTCAAAGTTTAATTATGAGAATTCTATGCAGGTTCCTAAGCTTTTATCAATTGCATTAAATATGGGTATTGGAGATGCGAAAACAAATAATAAAAAACTTGAAAGCGCTATTAGAGAAATTGAGCTTATAACTGGTCAAAAACCAATTATTACAAAGTCCAAGTCTGACATTTCAAATTTTAAAATTAGAAAGGGGTACCCCGTTGGATGTAAAGTAACACTTCGATCAAAAATAATGTATGAGTTTTTTGAAAGATTAGTTTGTATTGCGCTTCCCAGAAGTAGAGACTTTAGAGGTCTTTCATTTAAGTCCTTTGATGGTAGAGGTAATTATAATTTTGGAGTTAAAGAACAAATTATTTTTGCGGAAATAAATTATGATGATATTGACTCTGTTAGAGGTTTGAATATTACTATAAGTACTTCTGCTAAAACTGATGATGAGGCTTATTGGTTGCTAAAGGAATTTGGTTTTCCATTAAGAGAAAAACCTTCAAAAAAAACAATAGATGAGGCTGCGTAATGGCAAAAAAATCTAAAATAGTTCGTGAATATAAAATTATTAAAAATGTGCGTAAGTATGCTTCTTTAAGAGCTGAGTTAAAAGAGATAATTAAAAATCCAAATACTACTTTTGAAGATAAAGAATCTGCTGTTGCTAAGTTGGATAAACTTCCTAAGTCTTCTAGTCGTATTCGTATAAGAAATAGATGTTTTAAAACTGGTAGGCCTAGAGGTGTAATTCGAAGATTTAAATTATCTAGGTTGTCTTTTAGGGAAATGGCTCTAAAAGGTGAAATACCTGGTATCACAAAAGCAAGTTGGTAGAGGAAAAATTATATGTCAATGAGTGATCCAATAGCAGATTTTCTAACTAGAATACGAAATGCTTTTAGAAATGAAAAAAGATGGGTTGATATACCTTCTTCTAATATGAAAAAAAGAATAGCATATGTCCTTAAAGAAGAAAAATATATTAAAGATTTCTTTTTCATTAATGATGGTCAGTTTCAAACAATACGTATTTTCCTTAAATATGATTTTAATGGTAATTCTGTAATTGAAAATATCAAAAGGTGTAGTAGGCCTGGTCAGCGTATTTACGTAGGAACTAAGGAAGTGCCTAGAGTACTAGATGGTCTTGGAATATCAATTTTATCTACTTCTATGGGTGTGATAAGTAATAAAGCTGCTTCAAGATTAAAAGTTGGCGGTGAGTTACTTTGTGAGGTTTATTAGAAATGTCTAGAATAGGAAGTAACCCAATCTCCATTATTGATGGTGTGACTGTAAAAATTAATGGTAAGAGTTTAGAAGTTTCTGGTAAAAATGGCTCTCAATCTTATCTAATGCATAATAACATCGGAGCCAAATTAGTTGATAATGTACTTATCTTTAAGAGAACTGATGATAGTTCTGTAAGTCGAGCTATGCATGGTACGACGAGACAAATTGTAAATAACATGATGATTGGCGTGTCCGATGGATTTAAAAAAGAACTTGAAATTGTTGGTGTTGGTTATCAGGCTAGTATCCAAAATAATAGATTAAAGCTTCAATTGGGTTTTTCTCATGATATATTTTTTGATTTACCTGATGGAGTCAGTGTAAAGGCTGATCGTACTTCTATTTCAGTTGAGGGCAATGATAAACAATTAGTTGGATCTGTTGCTTCGAAGATAAGGTCTTTTAGAAAACCTGAGCCTTATAAAGGTAAAGGGGTAAGGTATAAAGATGAACACATTAAAATTAAGCAAGGAAAAACGGTTGGTGAGTAATGGGTATAGTAAATAATAATATTAAAAGAAATAGTCGAAGAAGGAATAGAAGCAAATCTTCTTCCATGTTTCATGTAAAATATCCAAGATTGGTTGTTTACAGGAGTAACAAGCATTTTGAAAGTCAAATTATTGATGACTTTGAAGCTAGTACATTAGTATCTGCTTCTTCAAAAGATACAAGTCTTATAAAGATGGTTGAGGGCTCTAAAAGTAAAACTGAAATTTCTATTATAGTTGGAAAAACTCTTGCTGAAAGAGCAGTGGAGAAGAAAATTAAAAAGGTTGTTTTTGATAGAAATGGATACCCTTTTCATGGAAGAGTAAAGGCTTTTGCTAATGCTGTGCGTGAAGCAGGCTTAAAATTTTAAAAGGAGTATGAATTGTCAACTATAAATCCATCAGAATTAGATTTACTTGAAGAATCTGTAATTAAAATTAATCGTACGGCTAAGGTCACCTCAAGGGGGAAAAGGTTTAGGTTTTCAGCTCTAGTTGCTGTTGGTGATGGTAGAGGTCATATTGGAATAGGTCTTGGAAAAGCAAATGAGGTAATAGTTTGTATTCAAAAAGGAAAAGAGATTGCTAAAAGAAGTATGTATAAAGTTCCTCTTATAAATGGAACTATCCCTCATAAAATAATTGGGAAACATGGAGCGAGTAGGGTCATGTTAAAGCCAGCAGCTCCTGGTACTGGTATAATTGCTGGAGGTCCAGTTAGATCTGTGATGGAGCAAGTTGGCATTCATAATATTTTAACTAAACGTTACGGTTCTAAAAATGCTATGAATCTTGTTTATGCAACTTTAAATGGATTATTGAATTTGAAAGATGCTGTTGCTATAGCTAATAAAAGGCAAATAACAATTAAAGAGGTTTTTAATTAAGGCTATGTTGAAGATTACACTTATTAAAAGTCCTATAGGCTATAAACCAAAGGCAAAGCTTACTGTTGAAGCTCTTGGCCTAAAAAGGTTAAATCATTCTGTAATTAAATTTGATTCGCCTCAGATTAGAGGGATGATTAATAAAATTAACTATCTTATTAGGGTTTCAGAGGTTAAAAAATGAATTTAGAATCCTTAACTCCAATAAAAGGTTCAGTTTCAAAAAGAAAAAGAGTTGGAAGGGGGCATGGCTCTGGCCTTGGTAAAACTTCTGGTAGAGGACATAAGGGAGCTGGTCAGAGATCTGGTAATAAAAAAAGAGCATGGTTTGAAGGTGGTCAAATGCCGCTTGCAAGAAGATTACCTAGAAGAGGTTTTACAAATATTTTCAGAGAAAAGTTTCAGGTTGTGAATATTGGTGATTTAAATGGTCTCAAAGATACTTCAGTTATTGACCCTGTATCTTTACAAGAGGGTGGTTACATTAGATCTTCACTTAAACCTGTGAAAATTTTAGGTAATGGCAAAATTGATAAAAAAATTACGATTTCTGCTACTGCTTTTAGTAATTCTGCTAAGGATAAAATTGAAAAAGCTGGTGGTAAAATCATTATTTTATGATTGATAAAGTAAAAACTATTTTTAGTATTCCTGAGCTTAGAGATAAAATTTTGTTTACTCTAGCTATTCTGATTGTTGTAAGAATAGGTGCTCATATTCCTATACCTGGTGTTGATGCTAATGCTCTAGCTGGTGCTTTTGATAGGTTGCAAGATACTTTATTTGGCCTTTTTAATATGTTTGTTGGTGGCGCTTTTGAAAAAGCATCTCTCTTCTCCTTAGGTATTATGCCTTATATTTCTTCATCAATTATAATTCAACTAATGGGATCTGTTTTACCATATTTCCAGAGGTTACAAAAAGAAGGTGAAGCAGGTCGTAAAAAGATTACTCAAATTACTAGATATGGTACTGTTCTAATTGCCTCAATGCAATCTTATGGCGTAACTGTATTTCTTGAAAAAGAGCTTCAAGTTGTTGTGAACCCTGGGTTTTTATTTGTTTTTACTGCCATTGTTAGCATGGTAACAGGTACAATTCTTTTAATGTGGTTGGGTGAAAAAGTTACTGAGAGAGGTATTGGTAATGGTATATCTCTTATTATTATGGTTGGTATAGTTTCTCGATTACCTTTTGTAATTGGTAATGAGATTAGAGCTGTTCTAGCTGGAGAAAAATTGTTTATTTCAGAAATCGTTTTAATGGGAATAATGTTTTTAGTAATTTGTTTTGTTATTTTGCTTACCCAGGGTACCAGAAAAATACCAGTACAATACGCAAAAAGAGTTGTTGGTAGAAAAGTTTATGGTGGCCAAAATACTCACATACCTTTAAGAGTTAATACTGCTGGTGTAATGCCGATTATTTTTGCTCAATCAATTATGTTTATTCCTAGTACTATTTCCACATTCTTTTCTGATAGTGATTTCTCTTCTAGTATAATGCGATGGTTTTCCTTTGAACACCCAGTTTATTGGGTATTTTTTGGGTTAATGATTGTATTTTTTACTTATTTTTATACAGCTATAGCATTTGATCCAATTCAGGTTAGTTCTCAGATGAAGCAACAAGGTGGTTTTATTCCTGGTGTTAGGCCTGGGAAAAAAACCAGTGAATACATTGACAATATTTTATCAAAGGTTACTCTTCCTGGTTCTATAGCACTAGCGTTAGTTGCCATATTCCCTTATATCCTAATGCAAACTATGGATGTAGAATATGACCTTGCCTCTTTTTTTGGAGGCACAAGCTTGCTTATCATCGTTGGGGTAGCATTAGATACTTTGCAGCAGCTTGAGTCTCATCTCATGATGCGTCACTACGATGGTTTTCTTACGAAAGGTAAAATCCGAGGAAGGAGAAGAATGTAATGGTTTTTAAGCGCTCCTTAAATGAAATTGAAATGATATCAAAGAGTTGCCAAATTGTAGCTGATACGATTGAGATGATTACTGAATTTGTTGTTCCAGGATGTCTTATCTCAGATTTAGATAAAAAAGCTGAGGAATATATTAAATCTAGAGGTGCCCGTCCAGCGTTTAAGGGTTATATGGGATTTCCTTCAACTTTATGTATATCAATTGAAGATGCAGTTGTTCATGGCATACCTAGAGATATTGAACTTAGAGAAGGTCAGATTGTTGGTATAGATTGTGGTGCTGAATTAAATGGCTATTATGGCGATCATGCAAAGACTTTTGCTGTAGGTAACATTAGTAAAGAAAAGCAAAATCTAATGAATATTACTGAAGAGTCTCTTTTCAAAGGTATTGAAAAAGCTGTCCCAGGTAATTATGTTGGAGATATTGGATATGCTGTTCAGAAACATGCAGAGGACAATGGATATTCTGTTGTGAGAGAATTAGTTGGACATGGTATTGGTGAAAATTTACATGAAGAACCTCAAGTTCCAAATTTTGGTTCTCCTAGTCAGGGTTATAAATTACATGCTGGCATGTGTATAGCGATAGAGCCAATGATCAATCTTGGTAGTAAAGAAATATATACAGCAAAAGATGGTTGGACAATATTAACGGTTGATGGAAAAGCTTCTGCTCATTTTGAACACACAATAGCGATTTTGGAAAATGGGCCTCAAATTTTAAGTTCTGTAAGTGGAAATGGCTAAAGAAAAAGCAATTACAATTGATGGTATAATTAAAGAAACATTACCTAATGCAATGTTTCGAGTTGATGTAGAAATCGGTGGTAGTAGTCATACAGTCTTAGCGCATGTAAGCGGAAAAATGAGAATGCATTTTATAAAGATATTACCAGGTGATGTCGTAACTCTTGAGATGAGTCCCTATGACTTAACTAGGGCTAGAATAGTATATAGGAAAAAATAATTTATGAAAGTTCGAGCATCAGTAAGAAAAATGTGTTCCAAATGTAAAATAGTAAGGCGTAAGGGTAATATTCTAGTTATATGTGAAAACCCTAAGCATAAACAAAGGCAAGGATAATAAGATGGCTAGAATAGTTGGTGTTGATATACCAAGAAATAAAAAGATTGTTTTTTCTTTATGCTATATTCATGGCATTGGATTATCTACAGCTTTAAAAATTTGTGAGCAGGCAAAGGTAGATAAAGAAAAAAGAGTTCAAGATTTAAGTGAAAAACAAGTTAGTTCTATTAGAGAAATTATCAGTTCTTTAGAAATTAATGTTGAGGGAGAATTACGGTCCTTTAATGCAATGAATATAAAAAGACTTAAGGATGTTGGTGCCTATAAAGGTCTCAGGCATAGAAGGGGTCTACCAGTTAACGGTCAGAGAACTAAAACTAACGCTAGAACTAGAAAAGGGAAAAAAAGAACAATTGGCTTAGGTAAGAAAGCTATTTAACAATTAATTGAGGTAATATTTTGGCTGATATTAAACAGAAAAAAAAGAAAAAAGTTGTAGATCCCAGCGCTGTTGCGCATATCAAATCTACGTTCAATAATACACATGTTACTATTTCTGATAGATCGGGAAATGTGCTTGTATGGGAAAAAGCCGGTTCATCAGGATTTAAGGGTTCTAGAAAAAGCACTGCTTATGCTGCAACATTAACAGCGCAAAAGGTTGCTGAAACTGCATTGAATCTTGGAATTATTAGTATCTCTGTAGAAGTAAAAGGACCGGGTGCTGGTAGAGAATCTGCAATTCGAGCTTTAGCTGTTTCTGGTTTACAAATAACTTCTATTAAAGATGTTACTCCATTGCCTCACAATGGATGCCGTCCACCTAAAAGAAGACGAGTATAATTAAATGAAAAGAGAATATTAATCATGGCTAAGACAAATCAACCTAGAGGGAAATTAGTAAGAAAATTTGGTGAAAACATTTTTGGTAACCCTAAATTTGATAGATTGTTAAATCGTAAACCTTATGGTCCTGGGCAGCACGCTCAGTCTCGGAGAGGGAAAGTTTCTAATTACGGTACACAGTTACAAGAAAAACAAAAAATAAAATTTATGTATGGGTTGCTAGAAAAACAATTCAGAATAACTTTTAAAAAAGCTGAAAAGCTTAAAGGTGAAACTGGCACCAATATGCTTCAATTACTTGAAAGTAGGTTAGATAATGTAGTATACCGATTAGGATTTTCTTCTACAAGACCAGCTGCAAGACAAATGGTTAGTCATAAACACTTTTTAGTTAATGGTGTGATTGTAAATATTCCATCATATGTTTTAAAAGCTGGTGATAAAATTTCTGTAAGAGAAAAAAGTAAAAAATTAGATATTATTTTAGATTCTATCAGATTGATTAAAGGTGATATCGATCTTTCATGGCTTGATCTAGATAAGGCTAAAATGACTGGAACATTTTTGAATGTTCCTGAAAGAGATGAAATGAATTTAACAGTAAATGAGCAGCTAGTAGTGGAGCTATACTCTAAATAAATTAAGATAAGAAAAAGGATAAGTTATCAATGGATAAATCATTTAATTTAAAAGT
>MDSV01187933.1_pt1 | contig 12826 bp, 9 predicted proteins | sample 810851 | NCBI WGS metagenome assembly MDSV01 (sample SAMN05326640, study PRJNA326480) | marine metagenome | isolation source: seawater | place: Atlantic Ocean: North East | collected 2012 | reverse complement strand
TGGCCCGACTACCCATTGATAGCCCCATCGCTTCAGATTCACCCTATACATTCATGTCTTGGACACTCTCGCCGGTTGTCATGTCGCCTTTGGATGGGATACAGAGAGTCGTCGCCGACTCGGATTTAGACGGTCTAATGGCAGCAGCCGTTCTCAAGGCAAGTAAACCAGAAATGGAGATTCATTTCGCCCACCCTGCATTATTACGAATGGGAAGTATTGATCACCTCATTGACCGAAATACTGCAATCTGCGATTTACCGTTCCATCCCGATTGCGGATTGTATCTCGACCACCATCTAACCAACCGCCCATCCCCCGAAGAACAGATTGTATTCGAACAAGAAGGAGGCATCTGCCATTGGAGAGATACGCCTTCAGCAGCCAGGGCAGCGTATGATTTACTGAAAGATGAGTTGGACCTGTCGCATTTAGAAGAAATCATGCCAATTGTTGATGCATTGGATTCTGGCGGAATAACGCTTGAAGAATTTATGGAGGACGGGCCTGTGATGCGCCTTTCCCGCTCATTATCTATGTCTGACCCCAAACATATGCAAGTAGTCATGAATCAATTTGCAACAGGCGTACCCTTGGATGAAATCTTAGCTAGTCACAAGGTAAGATTGGACCTGTTGGGTTCAGTAAGAGGAGAACAATCTGCAATTGTCAAGGAAAAAACCACGATAATTGATGGCTTAGCGATTTGTGATTTGAGTGAAACAGGAATGCGCAGTAATGGGTATCTAATCACAGCATTAGCAGGGCCAGAAGCCCTAGCTTGCTGTGTTATACACGGATACATTGACGGGAGTATTGAAGATTCTAGTCGGCCAGCCTTAGGGGCATCATTCTATGCCAATTCGTTCCGTGATGAATCAAATCCATTCGATTTGTCAATGCTTGCGACTCTACTGGACGAAACGGGCGGGGGCCATGCAAATGCCTGTGGTTGCCGAATCCAACCATCAGATGGGACAAAACGGGAATTAGTTGAAGGAGATAAAGAATACAATCTCGAACAGTGGATGAGTCTGTGGAAACTTAGAGAAAGCAAAATGCTTCGTTAATTTTAGCATTAAAGCGTTTGGATTTGCTAAAGGTGTACACGGATACAACCATCAACTGAAATAGTATGTTTCAAGCGGCCAGCCATGGAAGGTGTGACTGACCCTAAGATGCTTGAAGGGCGAGCCTTCTACAAATTAGGAGAGTTTACTTTTGATCATCGAAAGAAAGTACTGGTCGTCGGAATACTCGCTTGTATAGCTATGTCTTCACTGATGATTATGGGTCCAAATTGGGCAGAATCTTGGGGAGAAGGAGACCTCGAATCAATGAATGCGGCTAGGATATATGATGATGCATTTACTTCCGATGAAGGCTCCCAATCTTTCACCTACCTCGTATACCACCCTACATTAGACGACACATCAACAGAATGGCAAGACTCCGTCATTAAAGCATTGAGTCCTTTTTCTAATTTAGACGATGTTACAATTGAATATTCATGGGAAAAAACTGATGACGAAAGGAGCCAATATGTCCATGCAGATGGTGATGGTTTTTGGGCTAAGAATGTTGTAACCATAAATTTGGAACGTACCGAAGCTAAGGAATTATATGCTGAAAACTGGGAAGATGTAGAAATCGATGGGGATTTTGAGACATGGCGTACAGGTGGAGTTGCAATTGATGTTATATTCGACAAGAGGATTCAGGATGATCTTATCACGGCCGAGCTGGTTTCTGGGCCGCTGTCTCTGATTATTTTGCTAATCGTTTTCGGGACAATCATAGCAGCATTATTGCCGATTGGAATTGCGTTTTTGACTGTACTTTCTGCAATGGGTATAACCATTTGGCTATCGAATGTGACGGATGTAACACAATATGCTGTGAATATTATCTCATTGATTGGAATAGGCGTATCAATAGATTATTCGTTATTCATGGTCAATCGGTTCCGTGAAGAAATGCATAGAGGTCACGACATTAGAACTTCTACAGCAATGACTGTTGCAACCGCAGGTAAAGCAGTATTCTTCAGCGGAGTAACTGTAGGAATCGGATTAATGGGAATGTTATTCTTCGAGAATACTGGTATTCCGAGTTTAGGCATTGGTGGTACTTTAGCAGTATCAGTCGCTATGATTTATTCTCTAGTTGTCCTACCTTCTATACTTGCTATGCTTGGGTCAAGGGTAAGCGACGGGTGGAAACTCCCCTTCTCTTTCAAGACTGAAAATGATGCAGATGACGGTATTTGGTCTAGGATTGCGAAGACTGTAATGGAGCGACCGTGGACGGTATTGATTCCAACATTAGTTATCCTTCTTGGAGCCGGACTTCCATTCTTCCAAGCAGAATTCTCGATGGCATCTAGAGATGCTTTACCTCCAGATGATGAAACACGTGTTGGGTTTGAGCACTTAGACGAAATATGGCCAGAAAGTGCAGCAAACTCGGCATTGATTGTCATTGACTTTGACGGAGAAGATCCTCTAGATGAAACCAATATTCGTCAGATGTATCGGTGGAGTAATGAACAAATTAACGATACTCGAGTACTCGATGGATTTGGCTACGCTCTAGGTCCAGTTCCTGGAATGTCCGAAGATGCAGTAGTAGAGTTTTGGCAAAGTGAAGAATTAACTCCACAAATGAATGCTACAAGAGAGTACCTTCGCCAGCAATTTTTAGCAGATAGTACGACCTACTTTGTCTTCTCATTAGATGGGCCAATGACTGGCGTAGATAGCAGGGAATTTGTAAGCCATATACGCAGTGAAAGAGGCTCACTGGTAGACGATTTGGTTATTGGTGAAAGTGGCTCTCTCCAAGTAGCTGGGTTTGCAGCATATAGCCTGGATACTTTAGATGCAATTATCGACAATCTACCTATCGCTTTGGCTTTCATATTCATCTCTACAATTGTACTAATTTTCATACAAGTCCGAAGTGTAATTATTCCAATTAAAGCAATAGTCATGAACATTCTTTCAATTTCAGCATCATTCGGAATGCTGGTATTCGTATTCCAATGGGGGTATGGGGCAGATTTACTGAACTTTACACCCCAGCCAATCGAAGCAACCAATCCAGTAATTATGTTCTGTATCGTATTCGGTTTATCGATGGACTATGAAGTATTGATGTTATCAAGAATCCATGAGGAATGGGAGAGGACTGGAGACAACACATTGGCGGTAGCAAACGGGCTTCAAAGAACAGGGCGTCTAATCACAGGTGCAGCAGCAATCATGGTTGTTGTATTCAGCGCATTCGGGCTATCATCGGTAATAATTTTGAAACAGATTGGATTGGGTCTTGCCCTTGCAATTTTGATAGATGCAACCATCGTAAGGGCACTAGTTGTCCCGGCTACAATGAGGCTGATGGGTAAGTGGAATTGGTGGAGCCCAAAATGGCTCGGCGGTTCAAAGAACGCTGAAGATATAGAGAAATCCGAGGAATGAGTGGAAGAACATTACAGCAATTAGGAGATCAGCAGCTCTTCCATGCTTTGTTCTAGTGACTCTGTCTTTACGCGATTTCCTTCCCCATCTAGCCGTAATCCAAAGCAGAGTTATTCCTAGTGGACCAGTGAAACCATGCAGACTACCAGGCATTAACCCTAATCCGGTGTACCATCTCGCTACAAATGCAATCATCACAGAAATTATTGCAGCCAGCAATATCCTTTCCCCGACCTTTTCATGCCGTTCGATTTCTTCTCGGCGACTCTCTCCTTTCAATTCGTGACTTTTACGCTTCCAGCCGTATTGCCACCACATCCAAGCGAGAATGGCAACTGCTGTAATGGGGTGCAGCAACAGGATAATGGTGTTTAGCGCCTCCATCAATTAGGCTTCAGGGGGTTCCACATCAAGGATGTTTGGAAAGGATTTGTTAGCCGGTGGCTCTAAAGGGCTCCGGCATAGCGCCCACCCCGTAGGGGTGAAGATGTTACAAGAGAACAACCTAGCATCCTGCCTTGATTCGGGGATGAAGGGCAACCTTCCACCAGCCACTCGGCAAAGAATTGTCACCAAAACTCCAGAGTGGCGCATGCTAGAAAAGCCTTGGAAGTCATTGCTCCTGATCGCTTTGAACGAATTACAAGTTCCTAGCGATGATGATGATAATTCCGGGCCATCTCCTTCCATGATGAGAAGCCGCAGATCTCCACGCGGTCGTAGAACCTCTCGCGGTGCTGGTGGGCCAATGGAATGGCTCCCAGAAGCAAGTGTCGTTCTGATTGACGATGGCTCTCCAATAGCATACAGGCTAGCAATTCTTTTGATACGCAAAACCCTATTTGCAGACGATTGGGAAGAGTCTTGGGATGAGGTTGTTGACGATTTACGCAATACAGTATCCTCTGAAGGCGTGCATCCTGTCTGGTCTAAGATGGCTGAAGCGACACCAATTCTTGCTCAATTTGCAGCCTTCCCTAAATCTGAAATTGCTGAAGAAGAGGATGACTCATACGATTTAGAATCCTCCAAAATAGACCCTTCAAACTCAAAGAGTTTAGCGAACACATTGTCCAATCTGGAAAGCAATGTAACCAATGCAACAGTGAAAATAGCCCTTCAAAAGGCTCGGGCACAAATCAATGGGAAAAAGGGATTGAGAGACATTGCAGGACTCGAAAACCTGGAAGGAGAGGGTAGTGTAGTAAGTGCCTTGTTGCATATTCATCTTGGAAACGATGCAACAGATTCCCTGAAAGAATTAGCAAAATTCGATTCTGAACTATCAGCATCTCTTACAGATTTAGTTCAGTTGAGAGAGGGCAATGCAAACGATTGGGACGCTTCACGTTCTTTATCTGGTGATGATGAATTGTCGAAAGCTAGGAAGAAAGCAGCGTGGCAAATCATGCCAGAAGAAGCCTCGAAACTTAGTAGCGATGAACTTCAAGAAGGCCTGGAAATGGCATCTACTTCTCAACAAAAAGAGACGATTACTTGGTGGAAGTTAGCGGCCTTAGTTCGTGAAGGAGCGTCTGAAATTGCTTTGGAATTATTGACTTCATTATCTGTCGAATCGGATGCAGATATGGCGGTATTAATGCCATTAGTCAAGCAATTAGGCGAAGGGGCGTTTGCTTGGTTAGCATCACAGATTGATAACCTGGAAGAAGGCTCACTATCTGACATTATTACAGACGATGGAATTGGAGTCACACTACGTGCTGCTGCTGCAAGACGATTGCATGACAGGGGAGGATCTGTTGAAATCGATGCATCAATTGACCTTTTTACTCGAGGTCTAGATTTGACGAGACTAGCACAAGTTTTGCTGGTTGATGAGCAAAGATGTGCGGACCATCCTTATGCAACATTATTGGTGGCACATCTCCTACCTGCTAGTTCAAAGGGGTGGGACTTTGAAACCATAAGGGCTGCTAGAAGAAACGCATTGTCCACAGTAGAAAATGCCGAGGTACCTGACGCATTCTCTCCAGTCAGCCGAGGTCTTATTTTGATGCTTGATGGAGCACCTAGTACTGATGACAAGTGGGTGATAGACATCTTTGATAGGAATGGAATCAAGGCCTTCAATAATTGCAAACAAGCTCTCAAAGATGGGGGAGATGGTTTAGCGGATTCAAAAGTTCTTGATACGTTAACAAAGAGCGTAGAAGAAGCAAAACTGAGCGATGTCGAATCAAGACTATTCTATGCGGTTATAGGCACTTTACGATTGAACCGCGCCTCTTGGTTACTTCAGACTGGAAAGTCGTCTGAGAATGTTGTAACTATTCTAGAAGGCCTACTCTCAGGAGAGGTAACTGCTATGCCTATGATGCAAGCAGTTCGCCATCTTGTTCTTGAGTACGACATTGGGTTGGCGAACTTGGTCAGTTGGTATCAGGAAAATGATCCACAATCTCCATGGCATACACTTGCAAGAGCTGCAGTTCACGTTAGCAAAAACGATGAGTTGAACGCTGCCAGAGATTACAGAAGAGCAGGTGACCACGAAGCATTTGATTATGAACACAGAATCCTACTCCATCGCAAAGCACTGATTCATCTTGCACATGCAGAGCAATGGTCTGAGGCAGTTTCTTTACTAGAAAAAGAACCAGCTCTAAAGTCTGCACTTTCTCGCAGATTCCAATTGTATCTCAATGTCTCACACAGCGCTTCAAAGAAAGGAAAAGCAGATGAAGCGACAAAAATGCTGAAGAATTACGTAAAGAGAACAGAGATGGTCAATCAAGAAGACCAGCAAGGAAATATCCAGCGCGTAGAGAGAGTACGCCATTCAGAAGAAGAATTAGACATTCTTAGGAACTATCCGAACTCACACCCTCGTCCTCTTCCTCGGGAGCCTTTCTCTGGTAGAGTTAAGGCTGCATTCAATACATTGCAGAGGGAAAGAAGGCGCAATCGTCACACTCACGAGAACCGATATGCTCAGGCAATGTTGCATGATCCTACAGGAGAAGAAATCTACGAAATCGCTTTGGAAGCATCAGCCGATAAGCCACTAGAAGGCTTGATGTTACTCGAAAGGGCACAAAACTCTGGAAAATTCTCAATTCTAGATATTAAGAGACTAGTTGCTGCTGAACGTGGTTTATTCGCTACTCATCGCCACAACATGCCGGTCAAACAGCGTTCTTACCTTCGTAACCTAGCCCTGTCGCCACTGGTAATTATTGATACAAATATTCTCATAGATGAGCTTCAGCACCGTATTTCTGAGAAGTTAGGAATAAGTGCTGAAGCCTCGCTAGATATCAGTGGAAGCGGCCAGTTCCATAGAGTTCTAAAGCACAGAGCAGATGAAGGAATCATCCAGATTTGGCTCCCTAAGGTGGTAAGGAGTGAGTTGGAATCGATTGCAGGAGATTTAGATCGTATCAGAGGTAGATTCTCAGATACCATGGTATCAGCAGAAAAATTAGATGAAATTCTAACTCCGGAAGTTCTACAAGAAATAGCATCAGGAATCATCAAAGATTTCTCATCATGGAAACCAATGGATCTACATCTTGAAGATGAATCCAACAATGAAACTATCAGAGAAGATATGGAGAAATTCTATCTTGAGCATACTGAAGTTTATGATGAAATAACTGCAATGAAGAGAGTTCATGGAGAGCCTATTCGAACTGTAATTAACGACAAAGACATCTATCCAGAAGCTGCAGATAAGTCTCTGATGTGCTTGGCAACCGCAATGGCAGACAGGCCACTGGGTGAACTTGGAAGTATTCTAATCGCAACAAGAGATTCTGATTTCACTCTTGTAGCACGAGCAATAGAAGAGAGATTCGGTTTCGGCGTAATAGCAAACAGTCGCGACCTCAACACTTGGTTACGCTGATATTTCAGAAATTATTTCCAATCACATTTTGGAGATTATTGCATCACCAAATGCTGAACATGATAGTAGTTCAGCATCATCCATTAGTCTTTCAAAGTCGTAAGTTACAGTCTTAGCAGAAATTGCTCCTTCCATTCCTTTTACGATTAAGTCAGCGGCTTCACCCCACCCCATGTGTCTTAGCATCATTTCAGCAGAAAGGATTAGTGAGCCAGGGTTGACTTTGTTTTGTCCAGCATATTTTGGTGCAGTGCCATGTGTAGCCTCAAAGATTGAAATTCCAGTATCATAATTGATGTTAGCACCAGGTGCAATACCAATTCCGCCAACTTGTGCTGCAAGTGCATCTGAGATGTAATCTCCATTCAAGTTCATAGTTGCTAGAACTCCGTATTCAGCAGGTCTAGTGATGATCTGTTGTAGCATAGCATCTGCAATCACATCCTTGATAGTAATCGTGTTACCAGTGTTAGGGTTAGTGAATGTGCACCAAGGCCCACCATCTAGCTCAGTTGCTCCGAACTCATCCTTAGCAAGTTGGTATCCCCAATCTCTGAATCCACCTTCTGTGAATTTCATGATATTGCCCTTGTGAACAAGAGTCACACTGTCTTTGTCATTGTCAATAGCGTACTGAATAGCGGCGCGAACAATTCTTGCAGTACCTTCTTGGCTGATTGGTTTGATTCCAATTCCAGAAGTATTTGGGAATCTGATCTTGTCAACTCCCATTTCATTGACTAGGAAATCGATGACCTTTGCAACTTCTTCGGAACCTGCTTCCCATTCAATTCCAGCATAAACATCTTCACTGTTTTCTCGGAATATAATCATGTCAACATTTTCTGGAGACTTGACTGGAGAAGGAGTTCCTTCATACCAGCGTACTGGCCTCACACATGAGTAAAGGTCGAGTTTCTGTCTTAATGCCACGTTCAAAGAGCGGATTCCCCCACCAACAGGAGTAGTTAGTGGCCCCTTAATCGAGACAAGTCCTGAGCGCATAGCATCCAGCGTTGCTTCAGGCAACCATTCACCGGTTTGGTTGAATGCCTTTTCTCCGGCGAGTGTTTCGGCCCATGTGATTTCTTTACTGCCGGAGTAAGCCTTGGAAACAGCAGCATCAACGACATCAATCATTACTGGAGTAATATCTACTCCGATTCCATCTCCTTCTATGTAGTATACAATTGGATTTTCTGGAACTGATAGTACTCCGTTTTCCATGGTTATAGGGTCGCCTGACATGATGCTCGTTACGGCCCAACTTGAGCCCCTTCATCAACACAGCGGTCAACGGTGGTTTCTTCTCTTAGGGCTTGATGGCTCAAATATGCAAGGCAAAGTCGAATGGGCTGGTGGCAAAAATATGGTTGGTACCAACGCTAACGGTCAAAGTATCGAGATGAATTGGGATGATGGGCCTAGTCCTATGCAATTGGCACTGCAAATGGTTGGTGCTTGCTCATTGGTTGATGTCGTTATAGGTCTAAAAGAACGAGATTTCTCCAAGGTTTGGGTTGATATGGAATCAACTAGAGCAGAAGAATCTCCTCGCTACTTCACTTCTATGCATATGGTCTACCATGTTGTTGGAGATGTTCCTTTGAAACTTGTTGAAAGAGTAGTCCAGAAATCTCATGAGAAGTATTGTAGCGTATCTCACAGCATTAGAGATGATTGTAAGATGACTTACGATGTTGAAATTCACAGTGAATGAATCAGACGATATCATGAACGATCCATGAACCATTAAGAGATGGTGCGGAGATACTAACTTCGGCTCCACTCGCAGTCAATAATTGCCTTGGCAACGTTTCCAAGCCTGTTAGCAGTAATCCGCCCAATGCATCGTGAATTTTCACCCAACTGTCTGCAATGCCATCAGGGGCAGGAACAATCTCTGGTGAATCACTAACCTTTACTGAAGCCCATGGCCTTACCAATCCCGAATCACCCATGTCTACAATCATCGATAGAGTCATTGTATCGCCGTCGTAAGTGACATCGGTTGAAGACGGCACTAAAAGACAATTTTCAGGAAGTCCAGACAGCCCTTCTTCTCCTCTATCTCTTCTCATTGTGACTAATCTTCTAATCCATGCAAGCAGAACACTGTGAGAATAATTGATTGAACTAGATGGCATTTCAGAATCAGCTCTTGTATCATTTTCCCATCCCCATTCACATCCATCAGAATTGATTGGCAATAGGCTTGGCATCCAAGATAATTGACTAGGTTGAGCATCAGGGTGATTGATAGAAACCGAAGGAGTTCCATCACTGAATTGGGCTTCATTACGGGTCAAAATTCCTGGGACTGAAATTACTAGTCCAAGAATAACAGCCAGCGGGTCTAGGGCCGGAGGCCATCCATTCAGAGGCTCAGCCTCTTCTTCTAGCCATACTCCAAGTGCTAATTCATCGCCTAAACCTAAACCATCAGCGAATTGGAATGCTTCGGACCATCCTGTCTTTGAGAGTCCAACATCCAATGCTGCTCTACCCATTGATCTAGCAGCCGGTGCTAGACTTTCTTTGTCATTCAAAGCCTCCAGCCATTCTCGGAGAATCTGGTCTCCATCTCCGAAAGATCTTCTATCGGTCTTAGAAATATCAGTTAACCAAGATTGTTCTTGTACGGATCTAACCTTGTCACTTATGCCCAATTGTTTCTGTAGGGTTTCGAGCATTATGGCACCATCACGAGATAATGCACCATCAGACCAAGCTAATGCTAGGCCATGCACGAATGGAGTGGGAGCCATGGATTAGCCTCCAATAATATCTCTAACTAGTTGTAGGTGTCTTTCGAAACTGAGTCCGAGTTCCCCTCTCTTGCGAGCGAGTAATTCCACTTCAGAGGGGTCTAGGATATCGTCTACCCATACGGTTTCCAGAAGAAGTTTGTATGTTGCTTCTGAACTATTATTTGTAGTAGGAGCGGCAGTTTCTATCGCTGGTACATTCGCTTCTTCGAAAGATAATACAACCTCTTCCATCTCATCCTCTTCATCATCAGAAAATGCCGCAAGAAGATCATCTTGTGCGTCAAACTTCCCAGATGCAGAAACATCGTTTTGTGAAGAAGGTCTGGAGCCAATTTGTAGCTCTTCAAACGGGTCGATCTCCTCCTCTTCTTCTTGTTGGATTTCCTCGGTATCAAACGGGTACATTTTACTCAACTAAAATAACTCAAGTTTCTCATACTTATTGAAACCATGTATTGATGCATCCTATGGTCAAAGCCATTTAAACAATTCAACATACCTCTCTAGCATGTAATGTTGAACATTCAAGTTAGATGTCTTTCTGGGCCAAATATGAGACGACTAGTGGTCATCATCATTCTGATTTCACTAGTCGGTCAAATCCAAGCATTGCCAAATGGTATTGATCGAAGAGGTGACAACGGATGCGTTTGTCATGGTGGCGCCGATGACTCAACATCAGTTACTCTCGAAGGTTTGCCAGAGGAGTACAACACTTCTCAAGAATACAATATTACACTAAAAATAGTATCACCAGTTGAACAAAATGACATACAAGGAGGATTTAGGATTATAATTTCTGAAGGCGAAATTATTGGTGGAAATTGGACATTTATGGATGGAGGATATACTCACTCAGAAGAGATTTCAGATAGACGTGTTTGGGATGCAGTGTGGATTGCGCCCGCTGAAGATGATGCTCTGGCGACTTTCATAATCCATGGAAATGCCGTGAATGGAGATGGCTCTGCTTCAGGGGAAGATGAATGGAATTCTCAGTCATTATCGGTACCTGGTCCAGAATATACTGGAGATACAGCCCCTCCTGAATTGTCAAACTCAGTATCTAACCCTCAGAAAGCGATTGCAGCAATTGCATTGCTGTTCGTTATCGGTTTAGCAGTAGTCGCAATTAGGGACTAATTAATTCACGAATTCGATATTTCGTGATTTCAATGCTCGTAATTGCCTATTTTCACTAGCGCCGTGAATCTGTTCGGATCTTACACCGGTAAGAACCAGCATGACTCGAATGTCTTCTCCAAGACTCTCATCGACAGCAGCACCCCAGATAATTCGCGCATTGTCAGAAATTCTACTCTGAATTAATTTCGCACATTTCTCTGCTTCACCTAGAGTTAAGTTCGGCCCACCAACAACATTGATCAGCGCACCTCTAGCATCTGAAACATCAAGATCTAGTAGAGGAGAATGTAGTGCTTCCAAGGTTGCAGCCTCAGCTCTTCCAGGACCACTTGCAGCACCGAGTCCAATCATTGCAACTCCAGAACCGGAATTGATGACAGCCTTCAAATCTTCAAAGTCAAGGTTGACCATTCCATCGGTTGTTAGGAGTTCAGTAACACCAGTAATGGCGCGTACCAATAATTCATCTCCAACTCTAAATGCACTTGCAAGAGGTAAGTCTCTAACACCGTCAATTTCCAACAATCGCTCATTAGGAATTACTAGAATTGTATCACAGTATTCACGAAGTCTCTCTAGTCCCCATTCAGCATTTTGCTTTCTCAGTGTTCCTTCTGAATTGAACGGGTAAGTTACTACAGCGACAGTTAGAGCACCTTGTTCTTTAGCAAGTCTTGCGATATGCCCGGCAGCACCGGTACCAGACCCGCCCCCCATTCCAGCAGTAATTATCGCTAATTGGGTATCTTCTGTTATGCGGCGCAGATTATTCTCACTCTCTAGTGCAGCTGCCTCTCCTTTGGTTGGGTCTCCCCCTGCTCCACGTCCTCTTGCTGTCCTTCCGATAAGGACTTTATTTTCAAGAGGGCTCATCAGCAATGCCTGTGCATCAGTATTGATTGCATGCCCTGTGACATACCTGTTTTCGAATAAGCCTTCTTCGTGTAAACGGCTAACTGCATTGCATCCAGCACCGCCTGCGCCATACACCCTGATCCTAGGTTGTAGTGACTCGAGAAGACGACGTAATTCCTCATCATTCGAGTCCATGTCTTCAACACTAGTCGGCCTAATAGCAGGCCCTTCTTCTTCTTCAGCAAGCTCAAGAACACGCTCGATGAGGTGACGCATATTGCTTCATCCTCATTCCACCTACCTTGAATGTGCCGCCACCCCTAAGGGGTGAGAAGGCGATTATCGAGGTTGGTTTCAGTCACGGAGACCGTCTTCACAAACCTGGTAAACACACTCACCATCTGGCAAGTTCGGAGAGTCTACTAGGCGAGCAATTCTTCGTCCGCCCTTTGCTTTACGAAGGTAGAGTCTGAATGTTGATGCGTGTGCAAGAACGTGGCCACCGATTGGCTTGGTAGGATCTCCCCACATTGCATCAGGCTTACTCATTACTTGGTTAGTAACAAGGACTAGCGCATTGTTGACATCAGCTAGTTGCTTGAGGTCTTTCAGGTGCCTGTTCAATTTCTGCTGGCGGTTAGCAAGCATTCCACGTCCAACGAATTCTGCACGGAAGTGGCTAGTTAGGGAATCGACGATAATCA
>MDSV01095987.1_pt1 | contig 12826 bp, 16 predicted proteins | sample 810851 | NCBI WGS metagenome assembly MDSV01 (sample SAMN05326640, study PRJNA326480) | marine metagenome | isolation source: seawater | place: Atlantic Ocean: North East | collected 2012 | reverse complement strand
CTAAGCGAAGTCTGTATACTTCGCGCTTCTTTGGAGGTCACGCTCCTATATGGCTCGGTGGCAGAGTGGTGATGGAGCGGATTGCAAATCCGTCTACGCCGGTTCGATTCCGACCCGAGCCTCCATTTAATTTATATATAAAGCAATAGACTCAATAGGTTACGTTTCTTTTTTATTCCAGCCCCCCAAACAACTCCCCAATTTTCGTATTCACGATCCTCGATTAGAAGAGCTACAGTCCAAGGGTCTACCGATTAGGCAGTGGTGCCTCAGAAAGCCTGTTTTATTTAGAGGAACTAAGGTGTAGCTGTTGTGCCACGCAGAAAGACCCCCCCGGGGAGGCATCGCACTGATGCGCCAGCTGTAGTTACCTGCCAGATACAATAGGGAGCGATTTGAAATGACCACTGTGACAATAAAATATGCGGGAGCTTGTAATTTGGTATTTACTGGTCAGGTTACGGAAGCAAGCTGATGCTGGGGGGTGTGATGACTGACTTTTTCACCGTAATGCGGCGCTGGAAGGACTTTGGTGGCCGATCATCTAGAAAAGAATACTGGATGTTCGTTCTCTGGTATTCACTAATCTTGGTCTTGTTGTCGGTATTAGACAACTTCGTTTTTGGATCGGCAGGCGCTATTGGAGGTACGAGAGACATTGACGCTACAACGAGCGTTACGATGGCGCTAAATTTCTTCAATGCCTTTTACCTTCTCACATTAGTTCCATCCATATCCGTTTCGGTTCGTCGTCTCCATGACATAAATCGGACTGGTTGGTGGCTATTAATTTCGTTGACTATCATTGGAATTATTCCTTTGTTGTATTGGTCTATTAAGCCGGGCGACGAGGGTGCAAATAGATTTTCTTGACGAGGAAGAAAAGCGAAGAGCAGGGAGTACTAATGGACCGAAGTTTATAAGGGTTCTTTATAGTCGCTATGGGACTCTGACTGCCCTCACTCTACTACTCGTTTCTTATATTCTTTCCTACCTTGAATTCCCAACTAAGGGAGGTCAACAAGGTAAAGATAACCCAATGTATGTGGTGGTCTATTTTTTGGTCTTGATATGCCCCTTCGGTTTTTTCTTCTGGGGTTGGGAAAAGTTTGACGACGAAGACCGAATAAAACGAGTCACAGAAAATCCTGATTTACAAAAAGAATTGAAGGAAGGCGAGAGTCTTATAGATTTTTTCTATGAAGATGAACACGAAGAGAAGATGTAACTAATCTAAAGAAAGCGAAGAAATAAAAATGAAGATTGAGTTTGTTGGAAGTTGGAAATATTTAACTGTGTGCGTGATTATTGGACTTACTCTCGGGTTATATGGCGTTCCATCAATGGTTCTTAACTACGTGATGAGTATTTTCTAGCGTTGTATAACTAACTTTAGTTCCACCCCCGCACCCTCTCCCCGGGGGGGGCTATTACATTTGTCATACAACAATTGCTTAGGGGAGCGCAGTGTATGCGTCATCCGTTTACCTCCAACCCTGAATTATGTTGCGCCAAATAAATGGACGCAGCTCTCACGAACCATAAAAGCGTCAAGGCTGTTCCCATCGCCAAACCAATCCAATAGCCAAGCACATTGTATTGCGAAGACAGCAAGTAACCTATGGGCATAGCAACTAACCAAAGGCCCGCGACGCGACCCAAGAAGACCGTCCTAGTCTGCTCTATGCCCACCAAGAAACCCTGGCCCGCTAGTGTCACGTCGTCCAGCAACTTCAGAAATAAAAGGCAGTAACATATCTGAAGCCAAATAGTTTCCGTAGCGCCATCGATGGAATAGGCAGCTGCAATCTCTTCACCCAAAAATAGAAATGCCAATAGCATTGGGCAAGATGCTAAGAGCATTACCTGGGTCGATGTCCTGCGCACTGACTTCATCCCCGCCATGTCTCCAGCCCCCAATGTTTGGCCGACCAAGATAGAGGTTGCACCCATAAAACCTAATGAAAAAACGTGGCTCAAAGTAAATACATTGTGAGCAACATTGTGGACGGCTAATTGCTCCGCCCCCATTGACGCTATGAACACAACTAATAACGCCACGTATAAATAAAGTGAACCCTCGTTAAATCCTATGGGCAGCCCAACTCTAAAGATGCGGCGGAAGTAAGGCATGTCTCGGGATCTGGTGAGACTCGCGAACGTAATCGTCTGAAAGTCCGACTGAAATAGCAATAAAACCGACAAGACACATTTAGCTAAAATTGCGAACAAAAAAGAATACGCAATGCCCCCGGATCCCATTACGGCAAATCCAGCATTGCCAAAAACAAACACCCAAATGGTAAGCAGCATAGTTAAGAACGCGACGACATTTATCGCCGCAGGCCAAAATGTTCGCCCCGCACCGTTGGAAATTGCTATCACTGTGAACGCTAAAAGTTCGAGTGGAATAATCCAGATGAGAATTCGAAGATATTGCTCTACCAAAGACGAAATATCTGGCGACGTGGAGATGAAAGGAAGCATTAATTCAAGAAGCTTGAGTGCGCCGACGGCCATGATTGATAGCAGTAATGCTACGACTAAAGCACTTCTAAGTAAGGAAGGTAGCTCGGATGCTAAATCGCCAGCCCCTTTCAAATTCGCTGTAATGGGAATTATCGCACTTAGAAGAGCGAATAGCGCGATGACAGTGGAAATCAGTAACGTCGTTGCAAATCCAAAGGCCGCTAACTCTTCTGTCGAGAAACTGCCGGCGACCAACATTGCCACTGTATGCATTCCGATATCGCAGGCGTAAACCAGTGTCAGCGGTGCTCCGAGCTTTATTAAGTTGATCGCTACCGGCTTCGAAAAATACAAGTTATCTCTCTTAAAGTTGTTTATCGGGACAACGCTCAACGAAGCAGCAAATTCCTGTTTCGAGATCTTCGGTAGCCGGCTGTCTATTTTAAAAAGTCAAACACCTGATCGTTTCCGTATTTGTAGTACTCAAGAGAAGTAAGACTACATGTTTTTACATGGTTCGACTCCGACTCGAGCCTCCATTTCTTCTTGAATCAATTAATACGACTAATAGTTACGTGTTGACGACTGCACCCTGTAAATAATCACTGAGATAGTCAGCAGCCTATAAATTCGACGATAACCATTTTGACTTCGCGTTTCGCACGAACGGTGCTGGCGCCGCTTGCTGTTGTGATTTGGGAATCTTTAAGCGCTCTTCGACCACGTCAATCACCATGCGCGTAATCGCAGGTAAATCGGTCTCTCTGGCTTCATCAAGGGTTAGCCAGTGCAGGTCGAGTAGTTCCCCTGAAGCACTCGACACCTGTGAAGGATCCGATTGAATAGCTGAGTCATGAACCATGAAAAATCGCGTGTCAAAGCGGCGGTTGCGGTAGGGCGGTGTTATGGCTCGCGCAATGAAATCCATGTCCTCGAGCGGGGGAACGACGCCGTGCGAAAAATACTGGGTCCAACTGTGATTCGTTGTCCGGACCACTTCGGGTGATGGACGCCCTACAACCAAGCCCGTCTCTTCAAACGTTTCGCGAATAGCCGCTAGCGCTAAGCCTCGTAGTTTGGCGTCCGAAACGTTTGATCGGGTTTCTCGACGCAGGCGTGTGAATACCGTTTTTGTGAGTTCGGACGGCACCTTGATGCGCTGATCGATGTAATCGAGTCGGCCGCCGGGAAATACAAACTTTCCCGGCATGAACTTATGTTTCATCGAGCGTTTACCTAGGAGAATTCTGTGCTCTTCTGCTTGCTGCACGATAATGAGTGTTGCGGCATCGCGCGGCCTGACAGCTTTTTCTCCGTGCTGTCGGTATTCCTCAGGTCTGCCGGGCGTCGTGCCGTATCGACTCATGACTACTTTCCCGTTTTCTTTTTCTTATCCAAGTGCCCAAACCATAACTCAGTTTCCCCGTAATGGGTGGTCGTCACCTGCTGAAGTCATTGTCAGCTGGACTAAACACATGAGACGCTAGCGGCATCTAAAAGACCAATAATTGATGACTGCATTCAGGAGTAGGTTGTGGACTTAATTGCATTTGAGGCGGGCGCGAAAAAGAACTGTCCGATTTATGAGTTTTTGGATTTGCAGGTATTGGAAGCTGAAGACGGCGTCTTTAAGGCGCTAATACCCAATACTAAGGCTTCAGGAAATCACATTGGCATCATGCATGCGGGGGCGCTGTTCTCACTGGGAGAGTTTCTTGGTGGGCTAATAACTGCGCGTTACCTAGATAATCCGCGAAAGTTCCAACCCGTCGTCAGAGACCTGAAAATCGACTTTAGGGCGCCTGCGATGTCGCATATTACAGCCACCGCCTATTTTACAGCTGAGCAAGCGGAAGAAATGAATGCCAAACTTGAGGAGACGGGTAAATACGATTTCCAGCAGAAAGCCGTGCTCACGGATGAAAACGGAACCGTTGTTGCAGAAACCCTGGGCTCTTACGCACTTCGGAACTTTATGGGCTAGGACTTTGGCCAGGGCAGAGCCTAGAGGCTCAACCCACCGTCAACCACAAGCTGCTGGCCCGTGACGTAAGCTGCCATCGGAGAAGCAAAAAACAGTACGCCACCGGCAATGTCCTGTGGCTTACCGAACCTTGGTATTGGGTTCATTTTACTGAACTGTGCTTCCTGTTCTGGGCCGGACTGATTCGCGGTCATCTTGGTCGGCACCATGCCGGGAGCTACCGTATTTACCCTTACACCCGAGTGGCCCCATTTTTTTGCCAACGCTTTTGTCAGTTGAACTAAACCCGCTTTGCTTGCGCTATAGGCGGGGTTATTCACCGCCGGATTGATAGACGCAACAGAGTCGATGTTGATGATCGAGCCCTGAGACTTCATCAGCAAAGGGTAGAACTCAGTGCAGAGCTGCATTGCACCCGAAAGGTTGATACTCAAAATCTTTTCAAATCCTGATCGCTCAAATTCCCCTTTCTTCCAAAGCACCGCCCCCACGCAATTAGCCAACACGTCCAGCGCCTCGAACTGAGTGGCCAGTTGGGTTATAGCGGCCTCATTTTGAACATCGAGCTGGTAATAGGTGAAGTGGCTAAAATCGTTGTCGTAACTATCGGCACGACGAGTCCCTGTAATGGATACCGTAGCACCCGCTTCGTAAAACGCAGTCGCTACTCCGTAGCCGATACCGTCAGAGCCGCCACAAACCAAGATATGTTTGTCAGTAAAATTCAGTGCTGCTACTAAGCTCATTATCGCGGCCCCTGTCCGTCATCGATTTTTATGACCGTTCCGGTCACACATTCCGAAGCAGGTGAAACCAGGAAGAGTAGGGTGCTATCCATTTGTGCTGGATCGCAAATTCTCCGACGTGGAAAGCCCTGTGAGATATCACCGACGCGAGACAGCATGCCATCCATCATCTCGCTTGAAAAAGCTCCGGGCGCAATACAATTCACGTTGATGTGATTTCGCGACCACTCCACTGCATGCGACTCGGTCATACGCACGACTGCACTTTTGGTAGTGGAGTAAAGTGTGGTGGCAATGGCGCCTGATATGTTGAACGCCGCAACCGATGCAATGTTGACGATGCGTCCCGGCATCTTTTGCTCAATGAGTCGTCGAGCGACGTCGCACGACAGAACCCACGGCCCTACAAGGTTAGTATCAAACACCGCGTCAGTAAGCTCATCAGACATCTTGATCGCGCGTTCAGCGTCGGGGATGCCTGCGTTATTAATTAAAATTTGAACGGTGCCAAGTCGCGCTTCAGCTTCAATCAATGCCGCCCGAATACTACTTCGTGAAGTCATATCGATTGCGATCGGCTCGCAAATACCGCCATCAGCCCGAATCTCCTCTGCGAGGGCCTCTAATCGATCGACTCGGCGGCCCGTTGCGACGACTTTGGCACCACAGGCCGCAAGGACTTTTGCAAACCGTTTCCCTAGGCCTGATGTGGTACCCGTGACAAGAGCTACTTGGCCATTGAGGTCGGTAGAAACGTTGGGTAATGGAAATTCAGACATCGTATTTCTCTTGTGATTTATTATTGATAGACGTAAAGATGTCGCGCGTTGCCTCAGAAAGCAAGACAGCCCTTGTTTGAGCGAGAGCAAGGGCGTGAACTAAAAGATCAAACCAGTCAAAAGGAATATGTCATGCACATCGAAGTGGGTGATTTCCACCCCGAACTTCAGCACCAGGTACCCCGGTTACGAAGAATGGCTAAGCTGATGCGCGTCCCCGGTGTTATCAGGATCATTGACTGGCTGCGGCGAAGAGAGGGGGGTTCAGACGTGGCGGGACTTGATTGCTCGACGGTTAACATACCCAGCAGTTTGGATAATTACTCGATAAGAACACGCATTTACCGTCCCCCCAATGTCTCGGAGCCGTTGCCCTGTCTGGTCTACTTTCATGGTGGTGGGTACATCATGGGCGTACCCGAGGGATCCGCTGAGTTGATCAAACTCTTCATTCAGACGAGGCCTTGCGTTGTCGTGGCGCCCGATTACCGAAAGGCGCATCAAAAGCCATTTCCCGGCGGGTTTCAAGATTGTTATGACGCAATGATCTGGGCGCGTGACAACGCGGATGCGTTGGAATGCTCAGATAAAATAATCATTGGCGGACACAGCGCAGGCGGTGGTCTCACCGCGGCGGTGGCACTAAAAGCCCGCGATACGGGCGATGTCGAAGTTGCCTTCCAAATGCCTTTTTATCCCATGATTGACGATATGCAGCCGACCGATCCAACGCGTGATATTGATCCTCCCGTGTGGGACACCGCGCTTAACGCGATTGGATGGGGCTCTTATTTACGCGGTGTGAGAGGCCGTGGCGAAACCCCAAGCGCTTACGCAGCCCCTGCGCGTGCTGATTCCCTCGCAGGCTTGCCGCCCACCATCACCTATGTGGGTGATAAAGACCCCTTCTATTGGGAAACAGAGGCCTACGTCGATGGGCTTCGAACAGCTGGGATTGATGTGGCACATAAGGTTTACGAGGGCTGCTATCACGCCTTCGAGTACATTGGTGAAGGAGGAGCGATCGGCGCTCAGGCCCGAGCCTTCACGTTTGAGAACTTCAGTCTGTTTTACGACCGGTATGTTACGGGAACTTCAACTTAGGAAATTTCGCTCACGATAGAGTAGTCGAATTCTGTGAGGCGACTCGGTACTTTTTGTTCACTCGTCAGCACAGTAATGCCGTATTCCTCTCGCAGGTCGTCCAGTCTTCGATCCAATAGGGTCGAGGGTAATTCAAAGGGCCATTTTTTCGTCATTCGACGGGTATGGCGGATGACTGTCCAAATAACGCCTTTATTTCTCCAATACAGTTTGGGAATGAAAGTAAGACCAAGCTCTGATACCAACGCTCGGCTGAGGTCCTTGATTTCCGGCAGTTGCTGATATTTTTTGAGTAACTTCCAAGAGAAAGTGGTCCCAAAAAAGACCCAGAAATCCAAGGCAGCTTCACCTTCAATTGTGGTGTCTTGCCCAAAAATAGCATGCGTCGCGTCGTGATAGAGCCAGATGGGATCAGTATCCTCAGGGCTATCTGTCAGGATCTGCCGACCGATGTGTGTGAGATACTCATGATATTCCTCAATCGCCTCACGCAAGGTCTGATGACTGTTCTGATTTTGGTATTTCAGGTACATGTTAGCGCCCTGATCATCCACAATGAGCTTAAGATCCTCTTGTTGGTCGAGATTTACAAGTTCAATGAAGGCTATTTTTATCGAATGGCTGCAGAGGCTGTCTAAGTTAAGTAGGGCGCTGTAACCTAGGAGGTTGTGCAATCAAGAGCTTGTCCGTATGCCTGGCTATTCGTACTTTGCCCTGTCAGTTATCTGTCTCCTGACGTTTTATATCCCGCTGTTTTGGGCTTTGGGAGAGTTCAAAGATACGTCGAGGAATATGAAGCGCTTCTTTATCGGCTTTATGCCGGTAGGGCTCGGCTGTATCGCCTGGATAGAGTTTGGAGGCCTCGATTGGAGTCGAGTGCTATCCAATCTCGCTTACGCGGCTTTTGGGAGCCTCATTCTGGCGCTGATACATAAGTTCTCACAGCCATGAACACGAGTAGACGTGTCTTCAGGGATTAAACACAAACTAAGAAACGGGGGTAGACGATGCCGGCAATGACGATGCTTGGATGGTTCCACACGATTATGGGAGTGCTGGCGCTGTTGCTGGCGATAGCGGCGATTCGAAAGTACGGATTTATTCGCTCCACCGACCGGGAGGGTGCGGCGTATCTCGTGGTGACTGTGGTGGTGGCCGGATCTGCACTGGGCATCTACAACCAAGGCGGCTTTGGTATTGCGCATTATCTTGCCGTCCTGACGCTAGCGGCGGCATTTGGTGGTTTTGTACTTGAGCGGCTCAACTTGTTTGGTCGTTTCTCGGTGTACTTTCAGGCGATTGCCTACAGTGCGACGATCCTGTTTCACATGATTCCAGCGATTACCGATTTCCTTCGTCGCTTGCCCGTGGGAAACCCATTTATCGACTCGTTCGATTCTCCTGTACTTCAGGGCTTTCATCTCGCGTTCTTAGGGCTTTACGTGTTGGGCGTTGCAGTTCAGATTCTGAAGTTACGACGTAGCGCGACGAATCAATAAATCGTCAAGAGTTGTTCGCGCCATCCGGAATTGTGTCAGTACATAGCTCTCATGACGTGACAGACTCTGACGCGCAACTTCGCGAGATCTTATGTTTCGAGTGGTGTATCCAGTATTTCTTTGCCAAACTGAGGCGGTAAAAATCGCAACAAACTTGGAGTGAAGCCATGGACGAACGACTCGGACGTTTTACAGATGAGGCTGACGCCTTTGCTCAATGCAAGGCCGCAGGTTATACCGCACGCAAATTTGATTTCCCCGCCGATGACAATGAATTTCACTGGCACGATTTTGATTCGCTGACGTTTATTACTGCGGGTAAGTTGACTATTTTCGATGTCGAAAGCGGTGAGTCTCGGACCTGTGGTGCGGGTACGAAAATTGTTGGACGCAAAGGCGTCGTTCATCGCGAGCAGACGTCTGGATTTAGCGCCATTATTGGCTTTGCAGAGGATCCTAAAACCCTAAGTCAGCCCATTAATAAACCCCTGCCGGTAACGGTCTGAACAGCGCTGATTAGGTAGCTGAGATTTTCAGCTGACTCGCTGTAATCTGGGGGTAAGGTGGCGAATACGTTTACAACGGTTCTCGGCTATATGGGAACAAGGGTACGGCAACGCTTGGGTGTCGAGGGTAAGCTCGAATCACTCAATGATATTTTCAATTTCATCCAGTTAGACGACCGTCTAGCGACGTCGGGGCAGCCTACTGAGGCCCAATTTAGCCTCGTGAAGGAGGCTGGCTACACCACGGTCATTAATCTAGCGCCAGAGAGTCACGAGAACGCCCTGGGAAATGAAGATGAAATCCTCGAGAACATGGGCATTCGTTACATCCATTTGCCAGTCGTGTTCACGAATCCTACCCGTGATGACTTCGAGCGCTTCATCGATGCATTGGAATCCTCTGATGACGATCGTGTCTGGGTGCATTGTGCTGCCAACATGCGGGTTTCCGCATTTTTCTTCAAATACCGCACCGAACGACTGGGATGGTCTGCGGAGCAGGCGAAAGCTGATTTACACAAAATTTGGGAGCCTGCAAAGCTGATGGGTGTCTGGCAGGACTTCATTGACAAGGCATGATTGGTTTTGGCTCGATATTTGTGTGAATTTCGATGATATATCAATAAAAACAATCGCTTGCAGCGCCTATTTGATAATCTACTTAGCTATCCATAGCAGAGTCTTAAAGCTGCGTTAAGCGACGAAATGATCGGTTTTTGGGTTATTGTGATCATGAGTGATATCGCCGATTTGGCATAAGGTTGAAACACAGTCCGTTTGGCTAAGTGGCTAGACACAGAACGACAACGTCAACACGAGTACAGAAGGGAAATCAGGCTTATGTGGTTAGTGCATCAACGATCGTTTAGTTGTGGTGTTTTGTTGCTCCTTGGACTGATAGTGCAGTCAGCGTTTGCAGGCGTCGCGATAGAAGACTACGAGCGGCGACCCGACATACAAAACCGCCTACTGGAGAAGCGGCTTGATTCGTTATTACCATCCCTCATGCGTGAAACCGGTGTGGACATGTGGCTCGTCATTGCTCGTGAGTACAACGACGACCCCGTATTCCTGTCTCTTGTCCCAAAACCCCGTTTCACAGCGCGTCGCACGACGATGCTGGTGTTTTTTGACCGAGGAGACGCCGGTGTAGAGCGCTTAACTGTCAGTCGCTATCCGCTAGGCGCCATGTATGAAGCAGCGTGGGAGGGCGGTGATCTGGACGCGCAGTGGCGGCGGCTTGCCGAGGTGATAGCGGAGCGGGATCCGGAGACGATCGCCGTCAATACGAGCGATACCTGGCCTGTCGCCGATGGTATTAGCCACAGCTTGTACAGCAAGCTTGCGGCGTCACTGAGTCCCGAATTGCAAGCTCGCGTGCAGTCATCCGAGCGATTGGTCGTTCGTTGGATGGAGACTCGCACTGATGGCGAACTTGAGGTGTGGCAACGTGCGGTCGCCATTGCACGCGAGACCATCGCGAGAGCATTTAGTAGTGAAGTCATTACCCCCGGCGTCACAACCGTTGGCGACGTCTCGTGGTTCATAAGAACTCGCTTTGAGGAGGAGGGCTTAGAACCCTGGTTTCATCCGGATGTGAATCGCCAGTGGGAAGGCGCTGATTTTGGTGAGAACGCCCCGTTTCTCGGTGACGGTTCGGCGGATGGGATTATTCGACGTGGCGATGTGCTTCATACCGATGTCGGGCTCTGCTATCTCGGTTTATGTACCGATACTCAGGAGATGGGTTATGTCCTCAAGCTAGGTGAGTCAGAGCCGCCCCAAGGCTTGGTAGAGGCCATGCGCACTGGCAACCGTTGGCAAGACGCGTTGACGGCAGAGTTTGTCACGGGCCGGACAGGTAACAAGATTCTTGCTGCAGCACAAGACAGCCTGAAGAAATTAGGCATTCAACACGCCATCTATACGCATCCATTGGGTGTCTATGGGCATGCCCCTGGCCCCACCATAGGCATGTGGGATAATCAGGGACCAACTATTGGACGCGGAGACTGGCCTCTGTATCCGATGACCGGGTATGCCATTGAAGGCAATGTCGTGGTTAGGGTTCCCGAGTGGAATAACCAGCGTGTACAAATGAAACTTGAGCAGAGTGCGCTATTTGATGGAAATACCGTTCACTATTTGGCGGGGAGGCAAAAAGCACTTCATATTGTAGGGTTTTAAAATCGCACGCTATTGCCAACTTGAGTGAGGTACTACAGCAAGTGTTGATCAATCCGGTCAAAAATATCCCCTCTACTGACAAAATCTTCGTTTCGATTGCTTGTTTTTGCGATCCTGATGTTGTGGATACGGTAAAGGATTGTCTTGACAAGGCGGGCAGTCCTGCTCGCATAGAGATAGGGGTTTGCCTTCAGGCCACGCCAAACGATACTTCTTACGACGCGCTGAACGAGGTTGCACGAGTAACGGTAGATCGTATCGATGTCACCGAGGCTCGGGGGCCCATTTATGCGCGAGCGCGGTGCGAAGCATTGATGACCGACGCTGATTACTTCTTGCAAATCGATTGTCACTCACGTTTTTTTCCCGACTGGGACGAGATCTTGCTTCAAGAGTTCGCTAAAGCCTCGGAGCTCACTGACAACGCTGTCCTATCGCACTATCCAATCAACATTAAAAATATGGCGTCTTCCGATCACCTCGATCGCATCGGCCACGTGAATCGTTATCGATATATCGAAGCGGATGCCATTAAGAGTCACGGCTCATTGATCAAGTTGCCAGAGGCGCCGGCTACGTCGCTCGGTATAAGCGCTGCGATGCTGTTTATGCGGGCAAAAGATCGTAGACGTTTTCCTTACGACCCGGAACTTGATTTCGGCTTACATGCTGCAGAGCAAGTGTTGTACGCCGTGCGCCTCTGGACTCATGGCTTTGACATCTTTTGTCCTACACAGCACGCGCTCGCAACAGACTACGAGGGATCGCGTGATCGAATTCCCGACGACGTCAAACGTAGCAGTAATGCAAATCGCGCAGGCTGGCCTGAAGCCACGTGGTCGAAGGTGAAATACTTGCTGGGTTTAGACGATATTGAGCAGGTCGATCCCGTCTACGGCGATTCTCTTGACGACAGTGTGGCGCGCTTTGGTGTCGGAGATGAGCGGTCGCTGCGAGCTTACTATGACTTTGCAGGGATACATGACGATCTAAAGCGCGTCTTCCCAAACTATCGTTACGCTGAAGATTAATTGGGTATCAAACTGTTGAGTGTCAAGCCCGCGACGTTTCGCTTCACTTTAAAGCGATATCGCTCGCTATCTTCTTTTTCGTTGGCCTCGGCCTCACCAAAAAAGAAGCTGATGATGACGTAGCGATTCCCTGAGCCGATCTCATTGACCTGATGGAAAAGCGATCCGGGAAAAATGACAGCGCCGTGTTTGGGAACGCTCAGAACCTGTGAGTTGTATTCCGGGAAGGCAATGCCACCCCCTTCATAATCATCGTTCAACACTAAGGTCATCGCGTAGCGGCGATGTAGGTGAGGAAAGATTGTGTCGCGATGCTTCCCGAACTTACCGCTGTTCTCTCCTGCATATTTGCATATTTTGTAGGTCTCGCGATGGCTAATTTCAGAGTAAAAAACCTTTTCAATCTCGGGTAACACGGACTTACTCAATTTGTCGTCGAGACGTTGTTCCAAATCGGCCGACGGGTGGATATGGAGTCGTCGTTTGAAATCTTTGTCCGCGACAAATCCTTCGTTCTGGTG
>MDSV01153868.1_pt1 | contig 12828 bp, 13 predicted proteins | sample 810851 | NCBI WGS metagenome assembly MDSV01 (sample SAMN05326640, study PRJNA326480) | marine metagenome | isolation source: seawater | place: Atlantic Ocean: North East | collected 2012 | reverse complement strand
TTGATTTGCTCTTTGAACCATCCTAATGGTTGAGCTGGCATTGCACTATTGAAGAAGCTAACTACGTTTAATCCTAAAGTTCCCATTAGCTCATTAAATAATCCTCTACCACCGCCATAATGAATCCAACCTAACATCTCATTAGCGCTCCAACCCCAACAAGGGCCAGTACCAAAAAGAGAAGCAGCAGGTGATTTACTATACCAATATGCTGGAACATAGTGAGCCCCATCTAGAACTCCTCTGTGAACTGCATCTTGCATTTGACTTGTTTTCACTACAGAATTTACAGGTAAAAGATCAATTTTTAATTTACCTCCGGACATTTCGTTAACTCTTTTAACGTAAGCGTTCGCGTTCTCTAGGAAAATTCCACCACCCCATGCAGCTTGTACTTTTAGTGTTGTTGCAGCAGAAGCAATACTTGGCATTGCTAAAGTTGCAGCAGTCACAGCTCCAGTTGCGGCAGCAGCTTTAAAGAATTTACGTCTAGAAGGTGTTTTAATTCCTTTTAACGTTTTATCTTTTTTTGACATTTTTATTCCCTCCTATTTTGTCTTAAATTTAATTTAACCACATCTTTAAATCGGAGTCTTTCTAAATATAATCAATTTTTAAAATACAATTTTTGATTGAATTTAATTAACTGTATTTTTGCATTTTCCTGTCTTAAAAAACTCTTCAAGATTAGCTACTGCAAGATTACCCATAGCGGTTCGAGTTCCAATAGTCGCACTTCCTAAATGAGGCAAAACAAAAACATTGGGTAAAGTTAAATACTCAGGATGAATAGCAGGTTCTCCATTATAAACATCAAGACCCAAAGAATAAATTTTACCATTTTTTAAAGCTTCAACCATTGCATCGTCATCAATCATATCTCCTCTTGCGCTATTAGAAAGTACAGCACCTTCAGGAAAATAGTTTAGAGTTTTTTTATTAATAATATGTTTTGTTTCCTTTGTTGCAGGGCAATTAATTGAAAAAAAATCTGAAACCGAAAATAAACTCTCCAATGAATTATGATAAATTGCATCTTTTTCTAAATCTTTATCTAGTTGTGATCTATTGTGATAATGAATGATCATCCCAAAAGATCTTCCTAAATTTGCAACTGCTCTTCCAATTCTTCCCATTCCTAAAATGCCTAATCTAGCCCCGGTTAATTGCTTTCCCATTAAAAAATCAGCTGACCATTTCCAGTTTTTTTTATTAGCCCACTCTACTCCTTCTTTTGCTCTTCTTGCTGCTCCCAATAAAATGAGCATAGCTATTTCTGCAGTTGCATCTGTTAAAACATCCGGCGTATTTGTTACAACAATATTTTTTTTTTTAGCTGCTATAATATCTATATTTCCATATCCAACAGCAAAGTTAGAAATAATCTTTATTTTATCAGAAAGTTTAGCAATAACATCAGCATCTATCTTTTCAGTAAGGGATGAAAGTATTCCATCACAATCTCTACTTTTATCAATTAGTTCTTCAGTTGTTATTAGTTTATCTTTTTTGTTAAAATTTGTTTCAAATATCTTTTCTGCATACTCTTCACTTAAGGGTAAAAGCTTTCTTGTAATTAATATTTTTTTCATAAATTCTTCAAAATTTTTGGTTTCATACCGCCAGTATACCAGTCTATAAGTTCAACAGTATGCAAAATTGGAATTTTAGTTTCACTTGCAATTTGTGTAATACACCCAATATTTCCTGTTGAAATAATTTCAGGTTTAATTTTTTCAATGTTTTTAATCTTACCTTTCAGTAAATTATTTGCAATATCACTTTGTAGTAAATTATATGTACCTGCTGACCCACAACAAATATGGCCCTCGGGTATTTCAACAACATTGTTGCCAGTTTTTTTTATTAAACTAATTGGTTCTTTGTGTATTTTTTGTCCATGTTGCATTGAGCAAGCCGAGTGATATGCTATTCTATATTTTTTTTCAATTTTTTCTGTAGAAATAAAGTTTAGTTTAACATTTTCATCTAAATATTCTGATATGTCTTTTGTTAATTCAGATATTTTTTTTGCTTTCTTTTTATATTCTTGATCTGATCTAAATATAAATCCATAATCTTTAAGTGTAGTTCCGCATCCAGAAGTATTTGAAATTATTGCGTCTAATCCTTTATCTATATATTCACTATACCAATGGTCAATATTATTTTTAAAAGTTTTTTTTGCAATTTCTTCTTTACCTAAATGATGATTTAAAGAGCCGCAACATTCTATTGATTTTGGCACTACCACTTCAATACCATGGCGATTTAAAAGTCTTATAGTAGCTTCATTTATTTGTGGAGATATAACTTTTTGCACACATCCAGTTAATAAAGCAACTCTTGCAACCGGTTTCTTTTTATTCGTGGGTGAATAAATCTCCATTGTAGGTATTGTTTTTTTTGGAAAACTAATTGGCATTAATTTTATCATTTGTTTTAATCTTTTAGGAAAAACAAAAATAAAAGGCTTTGATAAAAGTGATAAAAATAACATAAGTTTAAAATTTATAGGTTTTGATAAAGTCCAAGAAACAAAGCTTCTTGTAAATCTTTCAGCAAAAGGTCTTTTATAAGTTTTTTCGATATGATTTCTTCCATGATCAATAAGATGCATATAATTTACACCTGATGGACATGTAGTCATGCAGCTATAACAGGAAAGACATCGGTCAATGTGTTTTGCTATTTTTTCATTTGCGGGCTTATTATTTTCTAACATATCTTTAATTAAATAGATTCTTCCTCTTGGCCCGTCTAATTCATCACCTAATAAATTATATGTGGGACAGGTTGCATTACAGAATCCACAGTGAACACATTTTCTTAAAATTTTTTCACTTGATTTATTATTTATATCTTTAAGTTGTTTTTCTGAAAAATTAGTCTCCATTTATATACCCGTATACATTTTTCCTGGATTTAATATTCTTTTTGGATCAAAACTTTTTTTAATACTTTGAGAAATATTAAATCGAGTACTATCAATAGTAAACACATCTTCAACATATGGCAAAAATAATGAGTATTTTATCATAGTAATATATCCTTGGTGTTTAATTACTTTTTTTCTTATTGATTCAAATTTTTGCTCTGATAATTGGCATGCTTCCATCCAAATTACAGCTCCACCCCAATCTAAAAAGTATTTAAAATTTTTTGGTAACTCGTATATTAATTTAATACATTCAGCTGGTGGTATAACTATTCTAAAAACATTGTTTTTAGTTAAAGAAAAAAATTCTAAATTTCTTACTTTTTTCCAAAAAATTTCTGACTGTAAGGACTCAAGAATTGATATATTTGTTTCTGAAACTTTTAATTCATTTATTAAATTTTTAATTCTTTCGTCAACTGATTTTTTAGATCCTTCCAATCTTAAAGCGGTGAGTGATCCTTTTTTTTGTAGATCATTTAACTTAAATGTATTTTCAATATTCATGTTACAATTATTGCATGTAGGTTCCGTTGGTAAAAAAGAAGCACCAGATATATCATTTGAAGAACTTATTGCTTTTTGTAAATATTCTGGTGCAGAGTCTATACTGAGATTGTGAAGTACTAAAGTTTTGTTATCTTCGCAGATTGGTAATACTTTAAAAGTAATTTCTGTCAAAGCAGCTAAGGTTCCATAAGAATTGCAGATTAATTTACTTAGATCATAACCAGTAACATTTTTAACTACTGTTCCACCTGACTTTATAATTTCACCACGTCCATTCACTGCTTTAAATCCTAAAATATGATCTCTAGTACTTCCCACCTTAAATCTTCTCGGCCCTGAAATATTACAGGCCACCTGGCCAGCTGCTGTTCCACTATTACTTTTTCCTAAAAACAAATATCCAAAATCAATTGGCTCAAAAGCTAATTGTTGATTATTTTTTTTTAATTCGTTTTCAATTATTTCTATTTTAGTTCCAGCTTTTACCTTTATGTAGAGTTCTTCAGGCAGATATTCTATAATTCCTTCTAATTTTGATAGAGATAGAGTTTTTCCACACTGCAAAGATTTTCCTATTTCTCTTTTTGATCCTAAACCAATTATTTCAATAGGAATATTTGATCTATAGCACTTTTTAATAATATCTGCTACTTCTTGTTCTTTTTTTGGGTATAGCGTCTCAGAATCTTGGTATGTTGGGAAATTTGGTTTTTCCTCCGTGAACATGAACTCTCCCTTCTTCTGCACATTTTCGCAATATTGGATAAACTTTTCCTGGATTTAATAATAAGCTTAGATCTAAAGCTTTTTTAATTTTTATTTGTTGTTGAATATCTGTGTTGTTAAACATTTCGCACATCAGCTCCCTTTTTTCTATTCCGACACCGTGTTCTCCTGTTAATACGCCTCCAACTTTAACGCAGTATTTTAAAATCTCTGCTCCAAATCTTTCAGTTTTTTCTAAAGCTTTTTTATCATTAGAATCATACATAATTAATGGGTGTAGATTTCCATCTCCAGCATGAAAAGCATTAGCAACAGGTAAATTATATTTTTTTGATAATCTTTTAATCTCTTTTAATACTTCCGCAAGTTTTCCTCTTGGTATTGTTCCATCCATACAATAATAATCTGGTGCCATATCACCACAAGCTGGGAATGCAGCTTTTCTACCTGCCCAAAATTTTAATCTTTCTTTTTCATTTTTACTTATTTTAATACTTGTAGCTTTATTTTTTTTTGCAATTTGGGTTACTTTTTCCATCAATTCTACTACATCTGAATTTGTTCCATCTAATTCTACTATTAACATTGCCTCTGCATCTCTAGGATAACCAGCTTTTACAAAATTATCAGTAGCATGAATAAGTTCTTTATCCATCATTTCCATTCCAGCAGGAATTATTCCATTTGAAATAATTTCAGATACACAGTTGCCACCTTTTTCAATAGTTGGAAATCCAATTAAAGCCGCTTTAGTTGCTTGTGGTTTTTTTAAAATTTTAACAGTTACTTCTGTAATTACACATAAAAGTCCCTCTGATCCTGTTATTAAACCAAGCAAATCGTAACCCTCCGAGTCAAGTGACTTTCCTCCTAATTTGCTAACAGTTCCATCCATAAAAACTACCTCGGCACCTAAAAGATTATTAGTTGTTGTTCCATATTTTAACGAATGAACGCCCCCAGAATTTTCTGCTACATTTCCTCCAATTGAACAAGCGATTTGACTTGATGGATCTGGAGCGTAATAAAAATTTTTATCTTGAACAGCTTCTGTAATCGATAAATTTGTTACACCTGGCTGAGCTATAACACATCTATTTTTATAATCTATTTCTAAAATTTTATTAAATTTTCCTAAACATAAGAGAACACAATCTGCCAAAGGTAAAGACCCTCCTGATAATCCTGTTCCTGCTCCTCTTGGAACAACTTTAATTTTTTCTTGATTACAGTATGAAAGTATTTTGCTTACCTCTTTTGTATTTTCTGGAAATACAACAATCAGTGGTTTTTGTTTGTAAGCAGAAAGGCCATCTGTTTCAAATGGTTTAAGCTCATCTTTATGATCTAAAACATTCTCAGGATTAATAATTTTTTTTAAACTTTTTACAATGCTATCTTTTTTTAGAAGAACTTTTCGATCGATTTTAGGCATTACTAAATTAGTCATAAAAATATATTACAACCTAAATGCCTACTGGTCAAAAAAGTAAATCAATTAACGGAGTATTTTATCTATTTTTTCAAGTGCTTTGCTAATATTTTCTTTAGAAGCTGCAAAACTAAATCTTACGTAGTCACTACAAGTTTTGCCAAATGAAGTTCCTGGAACTATTGCAACACCTGCCTCGTGTAAGCATTTTTTTGCAAATTCTTCACCATTCATTCCTGTACCTTTAACTTTAGGAAATGCGTAAAAAGCACCACCTGGTAAACTACATTCAACACCTGGTAGATTATTAAGACCCTTATGAATTAGTTTTCTTCTTTCATCAAACTCTCTCATCATTGCATGAATTGAGTCATCTGGACCATCTAACGCTGCTATTCCAGCAAACTGCGAAGGAGCATTAACACATGAAACACTATTAATAAGTAATTTATTTACATGTGGGACTAAATTTTCTGGCCATACACTCCAGCCCATTCTCCAACCTGTCATAGCATAAGCTTTGCTCCATCCATCTAAGACAATTAGTCTATTCTGTAATTCTGGGTAATTAAAAAAAGTTGGCATTTCTTTACCATCAAAAATTTGTCTACTGTAGATTTCATCACTAAGAATTGTTACATGAGGATATTTTTTTAACCCTTCAGCCAACCTGTCGATTGCAGGTTTCTCAACGAAACTTCCCGTAGGGTTATTAGGATTTATTAAAATCAACAATCTTGTTTTATCTGTAATTAGAGATAAAATTTTTTCAGGATTAAATTTTAAGTCTTTGTCTTCTGTAAGGTCGTAAGGAACGGCTGTTGATCCTGTATAATTAATCATAGACTCATAGATTGGGAAAGCAGGAGTTGGGTGAATTATTTCAGCACCTGGCTCACCAAAACATGAGATTGCATAATACATCGTTGGTTTTCCTCCTGGCATTATTAAAACTCTTTCTGGATCTATATTTTTGTTATAAAGTTTTTTTATTTTTCTCGTAACGGCCTGTCTACATTCTAAAATTCCGTTGGATAAAACGTATCCGTGATGTCCTTCATCTAGAGCTTTTTTAGCTGCATCAACAATATGTTTTGGTGTTTTAAAATCTGGTTGACCTAAGCCCAAATAAATCATCGGTCTTCCTGTAGCCTCCAACTTTTTTGCTTCAGCTAGTACAGTAAACGCAGTTTCAGTTCCTAATCTTTTTAAATTTTCTGCCAATTTCATAAATATTATTAGTTATCTATAGATTATTTTACTTCTATTCAATTGTTTAATATTTTTACATCCCATTAATATCATATCTCTCTCTATTTCATTTTTCATTTTTTGCAAAACAGCTATGACACCTTTTTCACCTCCTGCTGCCAGTGCAAACAAATATCCTTTTCCAAAACTACAAGCTTTTGCTCCAAGTGATAATGCTTTCAAAACATGGGTTCCTCTTCTAATTCCTCCGTCAAGTATTACTTCTATTTTATCTCCTACGGCATCAACAATTTCAGAAAGTTGATCGAAAGGAGCTCTGGAACCATCAAGCTGTCTACCTCCATGATTTGAAATCATTATAGCAGTACATCCAATATCAATTGCTTTCTTTGCATCTTCAACAGACATAACTCCTTTAAGAGCAAATGGTCCACCCCACTTTTTGACACAATACTCTGCATCCTTCCAGTTCATTGCAGGGTCAAATTGTTCATTGATATAATCCATTACAGATTTTTCTATGCTACTACCTTTTTCAGTCATATGAATAATGTTAGATAATTGAAATTTTTTACCAAGGAAATGATTTAAAGTCCAATGTGGGTGAAGAGCAAAACTTAGTAAACTTTCTAAAGTTAATTTAGGTGGTGTGCTAAATCCTGTTCTATGATCTCTTTCTCTATTACCAGCCACAACTGTATCAACAGTTAGACACATGCTATTAAAACCAGCTATCTTACATCTTTCGATTAAGTTATCTGTTAAACCTTTATCTTTATGTATATAAAGTTGAAATAATTTTGGTCCAGTAGTTAGTTTTCCTATTTCTTCTATACTTGTAGTTGCCATGGTTGATGTACCAAAAATAGTACCCATTTTTTTAGCAGCCTTAGCTGTACCTTTTTCTCCATGGTGGTGATAAAGACGATTCATAGATGTTGGTGAAAGGAAAAGTGGAAAATCAATTTTTTGACCTAAAACAGTTGTAGATAAATCTATATTACTTACATCATTAAGAATATTTGGTATAAGATCACATTTATTAAAAGATTCTGTATTTCTTTTTAAAGTTATTTCATCATCTGAGCCACCGTCAATATAATGGAAAATTGGATTTGGTAATTTTTTTTTTGCTAACTTTCTAAAATCTTCTACATTATGGCAATCTTTAAGATTCATTTTACAAATTTTTTTGATTTATTTTAGCTAACTAAAAATTTTTAAGAAAATTAAACATGTAACTATTTGCTCCAGGATTTTTAGTACCTAAACTGGCATTAGATATATGGTTATATGACATACCTAAATTAGAAGTTTCAGACAAATTAAATGACATCTGCACTTCACTTTTGAACTCTAAAGGATAGCCTAAATCTTTTCCATCTCCACTATTATAATATCCTGGCGCAAAACTCGGTGTAACTGTTAAGAAACCTAAATCATATTCAGCCTGAACTCCTGAATAAAAGTAGAATGCATTATTTTCAGTTAAAAAACCTCCTGTAATTGGAGAAACTTTTCCCACAAAACTATTTCTATACAAATCTTCGTTCTGATGTTCTAAACCAAATACACCAGCTGCTTGTTTGTCATCACTAAAATCAAACATGCCGGTATATAAACCAATTTCAGTATTATCTCTATCAATACTGGCTAAATCATTTTCATCTTGTTCAAAATAAATTTTTGGGGATTTTCTTTTACAATGATAGTCACGCTTCCTACAAATTGGATTATCGTTGTCCCAAGGATTTGTGAATATACCAAATATTTTTTTTGGCTCTCTATATATAATTTTTCTTTCACCCTTATAAGATTTTTCAATAGGTTCAATTTTTTTAACCTTTTTTATTTGTCTAGTTTTTTTTAATTCCTTGGCTTGCTCTTTTGTCATTTTTGGAGATGTTCTTTTACAATGAAAATCATACTTTTTGCATTTTGGATTATAATTTTTATAAACACCAAAAAAAGCATAACTTTTTGAAGCAGAAAAACATAAACATATTAATACCGCAAAAATGATTGAAGCTATTTTTTTCATAAATAAAATATATAGCTTAAAGTAATAAAAATAAACTGGTTTTGTTAATATCGAAAATGAAAATTATAGATAAACTATGCCTAATTAAGAGACCCAAGAGGGAGATGATGTTTTTAAGTACCCTCAATTAGGCATTAAGCACTTTTAAAATTATACTTTGTCAAACTTTTGAGAAAAAAATGTTTAATTTAAGGCAGCAAATCTTATTCTAATTAGATTGTCTAAAGTACCCAGATCCTTTTTTGCCTGTGAAAATTTCTTCTATTAATGGGTGTCTAATTGGTTCATTTGAATCATCGTCAGTCAGATTTTGCTCTGAAACATAAGCTTCGTATGTAATTTCATTATTTTCAGCCAATAGATGATAAAATGGTTGGTCTTTTCTTGGTCTTACATCTTTTGGAATAGATGAGTACCACTCCTCAGAATTGTTAAATTCAAAATCCACATCGTATATTACACCCCTAAAATTAAAGTGTTTATGCTTAACTATATCACCAATTGAAAATTTTGCTTTGTTTATCGACATTGATATTTAATAAGATAGGTATATTTCAAAAAAAATCAATAGAAAAAAATATACCGTATGTTAATCTTTTATTTCATGCGTAGACCAATAATTAAAGTGCTGGCAGATTTTGGTCCACTTCTTGTGTTCTTTGTCATGTACTTCAAAAATGACCAAGATTTAAAAATTGCGATACCACCATTTGTAATAGCAACACTTCTTTCCTTAATTATAATATATATTTTAGAGAAAAGAATACCTATGGTTCCCTTAACTAGTGGTATAATTATTACTTTATTTGGTGGGCTTACATTGTATTTTGATAATAAAATATTTTTTTATATGAAACCAACTGTTGTGAATTTAATCTTTGCTGGGGTTTTATTTTTTGGAAAATACTTTACACAAAAACCTTTACTAAAAATTTTCTTTCAAAATTCATTACATCTAAAAGATGAAGGGTGGGCAAAATTGAATTTTCGTTGGTTATGTTTTTTTATCTTTGTAGCAATATTAAATGAGCTAGTTTGGAGAACCCAAACTGAAGCATTTTGGGTAAATTTTAAAGTTTGGGGTTTATTACCAATTAGTTTTATATTTATATTAGGACAAATTCCTTTAATGAATAAATACAAGCTATAAAAAAATGAAACATTTAAAATTAATTATTAACAATGAAAAAAAAAGCAAAGATATTTTTTTCAATAAAACAGAACTGCAGTTAATATTAAATTTATATGGAAAAATGGTATCTGAAGGCGAATGGAAAGATTATAGTTTAAATATTTCAAAAAAAGAGGTTAGTTTTAATGTATATCATCGAACTTCTGAGTTTCCAATTTATAGAATAAGTAAAAATCTAATGCCTAAAAATAAAAATGAAAAATATTTAATCAAAAATTCAAAAAATCAAATAATAAAAAATTCAGAGAGTTTAAAAAATTTAATTAAAAATATTGTTTGGCGTAAACTTAAATTAGTAAATTAAATTTAACGTCTTTGACCAAACAACCTTAGTAGCATTATAAATAAGTTAATAAAATCTAGATAAAGAGTAAGAGCTCCCATGACAGCTTTTTTTCCCATCATTTCACCAGAGTCACTTACTAAATACATATTTTTAATTTTCTGTGTATCGTAAGCAGTTAATCCAACAAAAACTAATACTCCAATAATTGATATTACATAATACATCATAGTAGATTTCATAAAGATATTAACGATTGATGCAATGATTATTCCAAATAAACCCATCATTAGAAAAGAACCTAATTTTGTTAAATCTTTTTTTGTCGTATATCCATAAATGCTCATAGCACCAAATGTTCCTGCTGTTATAAAGAAAACCCTTGTGATACTGGCTCCAGTATAAATTAAAAAAATTGAGGACAATGATGCTCCCATCAAAGCTGCAAAAACCCAAAAAGTCCCTTGAGCTTTAGCTGCACTCATTTTTTTTATTCCAAAACTCATATAAAAAACTACTCCTAGCGGAGCTAACATTACTACCCACATTAATGCTGAATTATAAAGCATATTACCAAGGCTGGTTAGACCCGATATAGTTCCGTCTGCTGCAGTGACAACTGAAAATTTAAACAAAATTAAAGAAATAAAACCTGTAATTAAAATACCTGATGCCATATAATTATAGACCTTAAGCATATAGGATCTAAGACCTTCATCAATTACATGTGTTTCTGCGCTTTTTACTCTAGTTTGAATATTTTGTTTATTAAATTCCATAAGTTTAATATAAGTTATTTACTGTCTTTTTCAAGACGTACATTAAAGATTAATAAATAGAAAAATAGATGAATTTTAAAAAATTAGGTAATACAAATATTGATGTAAGCTCAATCTGTCTAGGCACAATGACTTGGGGAGAGCAAAATACCCAAAAAGATGCTTTTGAGCAAATGGACTTCGCTTTAGATCAAGGAGTAAATTTTTTTGATACTGCTGAACTTTATTCAGTACCGATGAAAGCTGAAACAAGAGGAAAAACTAGTCAATTTATAGGAGAGTGGTTTTTAAAATCAAAAAAAAGAGATAAAATTATTTTAGCAGATAAAGTAGCTGGAGCTTCAGGAATTAACTGGTTGAGACCAAATAAAGAAAAAAGCTCTTTAACTAAAAAACAAATTGAATTTGCCTGTGAGAGAAGTTTAAAGGATTTAAAAACTGATTATATAGATTTATATCAAGTACATTGGACAGACAGACCTTCTGGAGCTTTTTCTGGTAAATTAGAATACGAACATAAAAATACTGATGATTTTGTAAGCATCGAAGAAACTTTAGATGCTTTAAATAATTTAGTTAAAGCAGGTAAAGTTAGAAATATAGGTATATCTAATGAAACACCTTGGGGGGCCGCTCAGTACTTAAAATTTGCAGAACAAAAAAAACTTGCAAAGATAGTAACAATTCAAAATGCATATAACTTTTTAAATAGGAGTTTTGAAGTTGGCCTTTCAGAGATTGCAATAAGAGATAAAGTAGGTTTGCTTGCTTATTCGCCTTTAGCTTCAGGATATTTGTCTGGAAAATATAGAAATGGCATGATGCCTAAAAATTCAAGAATGGATTTATTTTATGATTTTTGGGGAAGATATAGAACTTTACATTCAGAAAAAGCTATTGAAGAATACTGGAATTTAGCCAAAAATTTTAATCTCGATATTGCACAAATGGCAATTAAATTTTGTGAAATACAAGAATTTGTTACATCTGTAATAATTGGAGCAACAACTATCAAGCAGTTGAAAACTAATATAGATAGTGTAAATATAAATTTAGATAAAGAAATAATTACAAAAATAGGTGAAATTCATAAAAAGTATCCAAACCCATGTCCTTAAAAAATATAATATTAATAATTATTTTTTCTTTAACTTCTAGTTTTTTAAATGCAGAGGAAAATTTAAAAAAGGTTGGCAAATTTAAAGATTGGGAGAGTTTTACTGTGTCGCAAGAAGGAACAAAAATTTGCTTCGCTCAATCAATTCCAATTATAAGAGCACCCAAAAAGCTAAAGAGAGACCCATCAAGGCTATTTGTTAGTTTTAGACCATCTGAAAATATTAAAAATGAAATTAGTGTAACTAATGGTTACGAATTTAAATTAAAAGCACCTGTTGCTGCAAAATCAGGAAAAAAATCATTTGATCTTTTTTCTAAAGGACGTTTTGCATGGGTAGTCGATAATGAAGATGAAATTAAGTTAATTTCTACTATGAAAAAAGCTTCAAGACTTATGATTATTGGTAATTCAGAAAAAGGTGTTCAAACAACTGACCATTATTCTATGATGGGCTTTACGAAAGCATATAATACTGCAAAAAAAAGCTGTGGCTAAAAAATAATTAATGAAAAAAAAAAGAAAGATAGTGCTAGCCTATTCGGGTGGTTTAGATACTTCTATAATTCTTAAATGGCTTCAAGAAAACTATAATGCA
>MDSV01145486.1_pt1 | contig 12829 bp, 9 predicted proteins | sample 810851 | NCBI WGS metagenome assembly MDSV01 (sample SAMN05326640, study PRJNA326480) | marine metagenome | isolation source: seawater | place: Atlantic Ocean: North East | collected 2012 | reverse complement strand
TGATGATTTTACTGTTCGAGGCGGCGCGGCTGACGCAAAAGTGGGTGATAAGTCGGGTTACGGAGAACGATATGCACTCGAAATGCGACTACCTTTGATCCGTTTGGTCGATGGAAGTGGCGGCGGCGGCAGCGTCAAAACTCTCGAAATGGCGGGTCACTCCTATGTGCCCGCGCTGAAAGGACTCGAAACCACGATGCGGTTGATGGGGGTCGTTCCCGTCGTGTGCGCATGCATGGGTTCCGTAGCAGGTTTAGGCGCGGTCCGAGTTACGATTTCTCACTTCTCTTTGATGATAAAAGGATCAAGTCAATTATTTGTAGCGGGACCTCCCGTGGTTGAGAGAGGATTTGGGAAATCTGTAGAAAAAAACGAACTTGGTGGATCACACATCCATACTAATTTAAGCGGAGCCGTCGATAACGAAGTCAACTCAGAGGGCGACGCATTCGAAGCGATAAAACTATTCCTATCTTACCTACCTCAAAACGTTTGGCAAATACCTCCTGTGATTGAATGCACGGACCCTTCGCACAGGCGAGACGAATCACTTCTATCAGTCATCCCAAGGGACCGCCGACAAATGTATCAGGTGCGAGAGGTTATCGATTCGATATTCGACAAGGGATCATTTTTTGAAATCAATCCCGGCTACGGAAAATCTTTAGTCGTAGGTCTTGCAAGAATGAAAGGTCATGCAGTCGGTGTAATGGCGAATGACACCTGTTTCGATGGGGGAGCGGTCACGGCTACAGCTTCAGAAAAGATGATGCGTTTTGTAGATCTCTGCGATACTTTCCATCTACCAATGATTAATTTGGTTGATAACCCAGGCTTTTTAATTGGCGTCAAGGCTGAGGAAGAGGGAACAGTGCGTTTGGGTAGTCGCGCGCTGATGGCAGTTTACCAGGCGACTATACCCTGGGTCTCTATAATCATCCGACGCTGCTATGGAGTTGCTGGCGGCGGCCATGGTAGAGACGGGTTAAATCTCCGGTATGCATGGCCCTCTGCCGATTGGGGCTCACTGCCTATTGAGGGTGGCGTACAAGCTGCCTACCGACGCGATATTGAAGCAGCTGATGATCCGAAAGCACGTCGAAGAGAGCTCGAAGATATGCTTGAAGAGTTCAGGTCCCCTTTGCGCACAGCTGAAGCTTTTGGAATTGAGGAGATCATAGATCCGCGCGATACCCGGCCAATCCTATGCGATTGGGTAAGTCTTGCTTATGAGATTTTACCAACTCAGTTAGGACCTAAATCTCGAACCCCTCGACCTTAATAAATTCACTCTACCTCAATCGAGTCTCTAGGAAAATCTTCTCCATTCGATCTAGTTGTTCTTTTCGAGGATGAACTGAAGCCCTTACGTCCTCATCAAAAATTTGAACAACATCAGCAGAAGAGTCATAGATTGGCCAGTCTGGGAGACCTGGCCCATTAGGATTTCCATTTCTTGCAAAATTTACCCAATACTCAGCCATGGTGTCTGACAATTTATGATCGATACCATCCCAACCCAAACCAACGATATCTAAATTGTTAAATACATACGCCAACTCGCCAGAGTGATAAGCGCCAAGAGTTCGCTGTCCTCCATCGCCATTCAAATCTTTTTCCTCTGGTACGTAGAGCCTAAATACGGGTGCAGCTCGGGTGAAGTAATAGACATAGGCATCGTTGCCGCGAGACTCTACCAATCTCCCCCACATTCGCGAGGAAAGTATGAATCCGTTATCACCATTAATAATTTTTTGCGCACTCAGAGGAGAACCTGAAATCTCATCTTTATAGGCCTCTTGAACTTGAGATGACTCTTTTCCAAAGACACGGTCCAGATAGTTTTCAAGGTCAGTTTTAGAAATCTCTGAAGCCAGATGCGACAGACCGAAATACTCATCTGCTAACCCACCTACCATCACGTTAATTCGATTCTGCTGACCATCTTTTAGCAGATCATAAGGCCTTTCCGGGATAACCCAACCATCAACGAGAGGTCCCCCTCCTGAACCAGCGGTGCCCATTGCAGAAATAATTTGATCTGGCGGAACGTCTCGCATCTCTTCCAAAGCATTTGCGCCTAAGCCTCTAATACCTAGTGTACTCGCAAAATTTTGGCCACTTTTATGACCTCCAGCCATTAACGTTCTCGACGTTTTTATACAACCAGGCGATTGTCCAATCACCCCATCAACCAATCCTTCCGCCAAGGGCGAGGACATAATTAAGCAAACATCGGTACCACCTGCGGACTGACCAAAAATTGTGACCTTTTCTGGATCGCCACCAAAGCTCGCAATATTGTTTTGCACCCACCGAAGGACTTCAATCTGGTCGAGAATCCCGTACATACCGCTGGAGTTATTTTCTGACTCACTAGTAAGAGCCGGATGTGCGAGAAAACCAAAGGCCCCCAAGCGATAGTTCGCTGTGACAATAACTGCGCCTCGTTTGGCCAGATTGGAACCATCAAAAATCAGAGGCCCACCGTGCCCAGCTGTGTTTCCACCACCATGAAACCAAACCATTACAGGCAAGTTTGCATCGGATCCCTCTGCACCCGTGAACACATTCAGGTAGAGGCAATCTTCAGACCTATTTAAATTCCCTCGGGCATATACCGAAGCGTCTGGATTTCGGGCCTGCCAGCAAGCCGCACTCACCCGATCAGCCTCTCTAACACCGGCGAAAGGAATGGCTGGGGATGGCGGCTTCCACCTTAAATCACCAACAGGAGGAGCTGCATAGCCAATACCCTGAAAGACGGTTACACCCTCATCAAATTGAGAAATATGGCCTCGATAAGTACCACTGTCCGTATCCACTTCAGACAATTGACCAAAAGCCAAGTTGGATAATGACAGGACTAATATACTGATCAACAAAAAACCATTCAGGCGAAACATATCCGTTCCCTCCACTTTTCAGAAAAAATTAAAACCATTAACAGCTCATTACAACACAGGTTCGAGTATGAGCAGTGCTCCATCTTCTTCGTCAACCAGAACGTAAAGCCTGCCGTCTGGACCTTGCTGAATATCCGTAATTCTAGATTTGAGCTCTCTTAGTATGCCTTCACGGCGGATTTCTTCACCCCTGCTATTAAAAACAATTCGCTCAATATGACCGGTATCGGGTATCCGCCCCTCCATCATGGAACCTACAAAGAGATCATTCTGCCATCCGGGGAACGTTTCTCCTGAAATGAAGGTGATACCAGAGGGGGCAATAGATGGCCACCAAATTACGTATGGCTGCTCAAACTCATCCGACCATTGAGAGCCGCTTACCCAGTCGCCTCGATACTGCCGACTGTATGACACAAGAGGCCAGCCATAGTTACTCCCTCCTTCAATAATATTTGCCTCATCGCCCCCTTGAGGCCCATTCTCGGTCGCCCAAAGCGCTCCGGTTACAGGATGATAATCAAGCCCAATTATATTTCGATGGCCAACTGTAAAGACTTCGGGTAGATACTCTCCTGAATCGATAAACGGATTATCTTCAACCGCCGTGCCGTCATCATTTAATCGTAGTAGCTTACCCAGGTGTACAGAAGGATCTTGAGCATATTCGCCATACCCGGCGTACATATAGGCACCACCTAGCGACATTAAGAGCTTTTTATCAGGGGTAAATATAAGTTTAGAAGCGGCTATCCCTCGATCGAGACCCTTCGCTTGGAAAATCTCTGTTACATCCACAAGCCGATCTTCTATCAGTCGAGCGCGAATTAAAATCACCACCCTCTCATCTTCGCTATCCACCACTATTCGCTTGTGATGAGTAAGATAAATCGTTTGATCGTCATCCGGATGGAAAGCAACCGCCATCAATCCAGATCGAAATTCTCCTGTATAAACTTGAGGAACTCCGCTTATCTCTTCTTCAACCAGCATCCCGTCTCGAATAAGACGAAGTTTGCCCGTATAACGTTCAGTTACCAAGATATCGCCATTGTCTTTAAAAGCCATTGAAAACGGGTTTTCCAACCCCTTTATTGGCACGACTCTAACCCGATCAACATCAAAGGTATTAATTAAGAACGGCTCACCTAAGTCATAGGAACGCTGGATATCCATAGCCTGTTGTCCATAGACAAGCCCATTTCCTAAACAAGCAACGCTCAAGAACAGTAATATTTTCAAGTGCAGTCTTTTCTTCATCTTGCCGCCCCAAAATCGTTAAGATTTTCGTTATTCATGGTTGTGTTTCGAACCGAAATCAGAGGCTGCTGCCTGATAATGCATTCTTATCAAGTCACGTCCGAAATCTCCTGCAAAATCCCGCCAAACGAGATGGATATGGTTTGCGTTATTCTGTGTGTTATCGTATTCAATTAAAAAACTGGATCCTTGCACCCTGAAATAATGCGGATCACCTCTCTCAAGACCACCGATCCAAACGAATTTAATATCATCCAGCCCTTCGGAGCGAAGGGTACTCATTCTCGCGTCCGCAATGACTTTTGGTTGCATTGATGCTAGTTCATCAATGAGAGCAATTAACATTCTTTTTTGTCGAGAATCCAAATCACGGTACTTTACGCCAGAATTTTCTAGCGGAGAAATTTCTTTTTCTGCGGCCGTAAATATGTCGCCTGGCACCTCTATATCTAAAATAGCTGCACCCTTTTGATCGCGAGACAAAGAACTAACGAGATCTCGACCAAGATCTTCCTCAGCAGCAAGAACCCGAGTGCCAACTCTCTCTCCAGCTCTTACCTCAGCTGGATTGGAGCCAAAAAATTGGGGTGAACTTGCAATCCCCACCCCACCAACAAAAGTCCAGTTGTATGCTAAGTGATGACCCTCATACCTGAGAGCCCAGTTACTGTCTAGGCTGGGAGTGCCAAATACGGTGAGAAAGTAAAGCTCAGGGTCTCTATCAAAGCGCCCATTCACCTCTATTTCAGCAAGCACCGACTCCAAGGACCGGACCGCCTCCGCTCGCTGATATCCTTTTGCACTAAAAAAAGTCTTCAACAAATCTTGCGCAGCGCTTCTTTGTGAGTCATTCATTGAACGAAAAGGGACTCCCTTTCGGTCTCGAGGTATAAAATGCCAATTAAAACGCTCCTCATCATCGAAAGCATAGGTTCCGTTGTTCCGTTGCTGGACGCTCAAACTAGACACAAAAGCGTTGGTTGCATCGACCATTCTTTGGGTGAGATCGATCCGTGACTCTTGCCCGCTCGCCGAGAGTGTGGAAAAAAATAAAACTATGACTAACAACTGTTTTAAGGGAAACATGTATTCGACCCTCCGGAATTACCATTTTTTTGATGATTCCAGAGAATAAACCTCAGTGTGGTCGGCGTCTAGCCTATTTATCGTTTGCTTCATCACAATTAAATTGTTTAAGGATCCTAAATTTGAGATAAATAAGATAGTCGAAATATTCTGAGGAAGACAAATGAAGGCAGTTAGAGTTAACGAGTACGGGGGACCAGAGGCACTCAGCTATGAAGAGGTCAAAAAACCAGCCCCTGGTAGCAATGAAGTGTTGGTAAAAATCGCTGCGGCGGGCGTAAACTACATCGACACTTACCAACGCTCTGGGCTTTACCAAGTTCCACTCCCCTTAACTTTAGGCCTCGAAGCTGCTGGAGTCGTGGAAGAGTTAGGAGACGGAGTCACGAAATACAACAAGGGAGACAGGGTTGCGTACACCAGCGTGCCTGGTGCTTATGCGGAGTATGCGTCCGTTCCTGAAGAAAAACTTGTCAGCTTGTCAGGTGACGTTTCTTTCAACGAAGGAGCTGCAGCAATGCTACAAGGCTGCACGGCCCATTACCTCTGTAAATCGACCTACCAAGTTAAGCAAGGAGATAGCTGCCTTATTCACGCTGCAGCCGGCGGCGTCGGCCTGTTGCTCATTCAGATGGTGAAAAATGCGGGGGGGTTTGTTATCGGCACGGTTTCGACAGACGACAAGGCGAATTTGGCCAAAGAAGCCGGGGCGGATGAGGTTATTCTCTACTCAGAAAAAGATTTTGAAGCCGAAGTCAATCGTATTACAGCAGGAGACGGCGTCAATGTTGTTTATGATTCTGTCGGCAAATCGACATTTGAGAAAAGCGTCAACTGTTTAAGTAGGCTCGGATTCATGGTGCTTTATGGAAATGCAAGCGGGCCAGTAACTGAATTTAACCCTGCGACTCTTGGACCGAAAGGCTCGTTGTTCTTGACCCGTCCTACTCTATTTGATTACACAGCAGATCGCGCCTCACTGGAATGGAGGACTGGTGATGTTTTTGATTGGATATCAAAAGGTGAATTAAAGCTTCGAATCGAGCACTTTTACTCATTATCTGATGCGCAGGAAGCTCACCAAGATCTTGAGGGACGAAAGACCTCAGGGAAAATTATACTCACTCCCTGAATATCAATTCCGGTAATACCGGGTTAACATAAGATTTTAAGATGCAATGATTGGAAATAATAATGAAAAGATACCACTTTGTTACAGCTCTACTTTGTACTCTCTTATCCCTGCCCTCATTTTCTCAAAATACTGACTTTGGGCGAGGAGAAGTTCCCGTAACTATCCCATCCGGTTATAACAGTGCTGAAGAAACGCCTCTAATTATTCTCCTTCATGGTTACGGTAGTACGGGTGAGAGACAGGATTCCTACCTCGGATTTAGTCGTATCGCTAATAAATATAATTTTTTATTAGTAACACCTACAGGCACGAGGGAATCAAGTGGCAGACAGGCGACTTTTTGGAATGCCACTAGTGCCTGTTGCAATTTTCAAGAGCCAAGTATCGATGATAATGCTTATCTCATGGGCATTATTGAAAGAATGAAGGAAGAGTACAATATCGATTCTAATCGGGTGTATTTAGTTGGGCACTCTAACGGAGGATTCATGTCTTATCAGCTTGCTTACAATAATTCGGAGACTATAGCAGCTATTGTTAGCCTGGCTGGCGCAAGTCATGCTGACAAGAGAGAATCCCCAGAGCACGCGGTGCATGTGCTACAAATTCATGGAACTGATGATTCAACTATTCGTTATGAAGGCGGCGACATACAGGGTAATGATTATCCGGGCGCTAACGAAAGTGTTAGTCAATGGGCAGAGTACAATCAGTGCAGTACAGAGGGAGCCGCTAGAGAGTTGCGAGACCTTGAGTCAAGCCTTGAGGGGCATGAATCTTCAGTAATCCTGTATAATGAGGGTTGTCGAGCAGGTGGGTCCAGCGAACTTTGGACCATCTCAAAGGGTTCACATGTGCCCAGAGTTTCAGAATCGTTTAGCTCACAGATCGTAGAGTGGTTATATGCTCACCCCAAGATTTAGAATAGTTTTAAACTTTATATTCGCGGCCATGATCTGCGTCGCATATTCGAATTCAAACGGGCAGCCCAATAAGGAATGGTTGGACTTATTTAACGGTGAAAATTTATCTAATTGGAAAGTCAAATTTACTGGCCAACCATTAGGAATAAATTATAAAGATACGTTTCGTGTCGAGGATAATTTATTGACGGTTTCATACGAAAACTGGGATCAATTCAACGGCGAATTTGGCCACCTATTTTACGAGGAGAAGTTCTCTCATTATTTGCTTAGAATCGAATATCGCTTTATTGGAGAGCAGGTCAAAAACGGCCCAGGCTGGGCGTACAGGAATAATGGGGTAATGCTCCACAGTCAAGACCCCGAAACAATGGCATTGAGTCAGGAATTTCCGGTAAGCATAGAATCCCAATTCCTAGGTGGTAATGGCGAAGATGATAGAACGACACTAAATGTCTGCACACCTGGCACGAACATGGTTATTGATGGAAATTTAATAACACAGCATTGCACTAATTCTTCATCAGAGACTTTTCATGGTGATCAGTGGGTAACCGTCGAAATCGAGGTTCGAGGAAGCGACGAATTAATACATAGAATAAACGGAAAATCGGTTTTCGAACTAAAAAACATGCAGCTTGATGAGAACGACCCCGACGCGAAACTACTTATTGAAAACGGATCAAATCTCCTATTATCGGAAGGATACCTAGCTATTCAGGCTGAGAGCCATCCTACCCAATTTAGAAAAATTCAAATAAGACCTTTGTAATTAGCTCTAGGAGATACTTGCTATAACAAAGCCTCTATCCGATCCATTAACGAACTCATTCGACGCAAAATCGGGTCATAGGATTCTGCTAAGGTCATGTCTAGCCCTGCCTCGTTGAGCAATATGTTATGCGGATAGTCTGACCCACCAGCACTTAATACTCGGATAAACGCATCCCTAACATTTTCATCACCTGATAAGAATTGCTCCGCGAACCATGCAGCTCCGCTAATGGAGGTCGCGTATTGAAAAACATAAAAGTCTCTATAGAAATGTGGAATGAATGCCCATTCGACCGTGTAGAGATCGTCGATGGTTAATATGTCACGATCATGACCGTGGTAGCGCTTTAACAACTCTCCATAAATTTCCGTGAGTCGAGGACCTGTGAGTGGTTCTCCTCGCTCCGCTGCCTCATGAATCGCTAGTTCGAATTCAGCAAACATAGTTTGCCTGAAAAAAGTTCCACGGATTTGCTCAAGAGCACCACCCAAATAAAAAAGCTGCTCTTCTCTTGTTTGGGCATTTTCGATCATGTACTCGCTAAGAAGAATTTCATTAATTGTTGAGGCCATCTCTGCAATGAAAGTTGAATATCCAGCAGTCTCATAAGAATTATTTGCGTTCGCTAGCAATGAGTGTACAGCATGTCCCCACTCATGAGCGAAGGTTGACATAGACTCATAATCATCATTGTGATTCAACAACACATAGGGGTGCACATCATACACAGAGCCATTCATATAAGCGCCCGACCGTTTGCCGGGTTGCGGGTGGCTATGCATCCAGTCTTGTTTTAGGCCTAAATCAAGAAGATCCAAATACTCTTCGCCAAACGGGCGCAGTGCCTCGAAAGTAATATCCTGAGAGCGTTTAAGGTCAAAGACACCCGCATCAACGTTCACCAATGGCGGGTAAATGTCATAGTAGCGAAGATCCTCAATTCCTAGCATCCTGCCTCGCAGTTGCAAATAACGATGAAAAGTTGGCAGAGCATCATTTACTTGAGCAACCAATTGAGTGTAAATCTCCGGAGGCAAACCATCATCAAAAAGATTATTCGCTAGCACCCCCTCATGATTGCGAACGCGAGCAGAGAACACATTAGACTGTACCTCACTCGCAAGTGTCGCTCCCATGCCATCGGCATACTGCTGCCAGGTCTGCCAAAAAGTATCAAACACTAACTTGCGATCTTCTCTATTAGCGCTCCCTCTCCAAAGGCTATAACCCGATTGATTTAGTAATACAGTTCGGCCTTCGTTCAGAGTAACTTCTGGCCAAGGTATATCAGCGTTTGCATAGTTTTGATAAATCTGGGAAGGGGAAGATAAAACCATACTAGCCTGGGCAAGAATTGCTTCTGTCGCTTCATCCAGAGTGTGGGGACTCTGCCTCAAAGTATCGCGAACAAGAAACTCATAGTCAGCTAAGGCGGGTTCTTCCCTAAAAAATTGATTAACCCTAGCCTCACCCAACTTTAGCAGCTCAGGGTTTATCCATGAAGAGCCCTCAGTAAGATTCGTATACATTTGTCTGGCAAGTCCAAATCGCGCCTGTGCTTCTGGCTCGCGTTGATCGGCATCCCTTTGCAAACTTGTGTAGACGTAAACTCGAGCAGCTTCTTTGTTTAGGTCTGAGTATTCTCTCATTACCGCAAGAAAAGATTGTGCGTTATTGCCCAGGGAGCCTTTTAGATTCTTAAACTCCTCAATGCGCAATGAAACTTGATCTATCGCTGCTTGCCAAGAGGAGGTGTCTGCATAAATGTCCGACAAATCCCACTCATATTGTGGTGTATCCTGCGCATTTAAAGGTCCAAATAATTGGATCACCCACAAGAAAGTGAAAATCAATTTAGTTGGGTGCTTCATTTATTGGGGTACTCCGATAATTTTTTTGTTCCAGATCTGCTGAGCATAGCACAGATCAACTGATTATAATTTTTGACTCCGCTTGACTATATTCAGACTAATCGCTGAGTTATGCTACGAGCACTTAGAGGTAATCGTAATATGCTTAATAGGCGCCAAGTTTTAAAGTCAATCGCAGCTATTTCTTTGCTAGATGGTTGCACCACACCCAATTTAACAGCAGTACGAAACTTTACTCCCTCTGGCATACCACTTAGGCGAGTGAAGGTATCCGGGAATCGCGTCATTCGATCTATAGCTGGATTGCGACCGTTCCGCCGCTCAGGTTTTGTCGTAAACGCTCAAAAAATGAATGATAAAGTGGTAATACATAACTATGGGCATGGGGGCGGTGGTATCACTTTATCTTGGGGCACGTCCCACCTTGCCATGGAGCTCGCCAATAAAACTGGTCTAAAGAGTTGCGCCGTTCTTGGTTGCGGCGCAGCGGGCTTATCCGCCGCAAGACTATTACAAATCGCTGGCTGGGATGTCAGCATCTATGCAAAGGATCTACCTCCAAACACAACGTCAAACGTTGCTGGCGGGCAATGGTCACCCACATCTGTTTTTGATGAGCAATTTGCCTCACCACAATTCTACCAGCAGTTCGAAAGCGCCATGCGCCACGCCTACAGATACTACCAAGATCTGGTCGGCGATGAATATGGCGTGCGCTGGATTAGTAACTACATGATAAGCAACGATGCAGCCGATCCTAATAGTCTATATTCGAGGTATGAAAGCATGTACCCGCAGCAACTCCAACTCGGGCCTAATAGACATCCGTTTAATGCTGAAACTGTTACGCACTTCGACACCATGCTTATAGAACCCGCAGTTTACTTACCAAGACTGATGAATGACGTTCAAATTGCTGGCGGTAAAATCAATGTTAAGGAGTTTAAGGGGTTAAGCGAAATACTCTCCTTAGAAGAACCTGTAATCATCAATTGCACTGGTCTTGGCTCCCGGACGCTTTTTGGAGACGAGGACCTAATTCCTATCAAAGGTCAGCTTGCCTTTTTACTTCCCCAAGAAGAAGTCCAGTATATTGTTGTTGGAAACGGTGGACTCTATATGTTCCCGCGCAGCGACGGCATTCTTTTGGGTGGGACTTTCGAGCGCAATCAATGGGATGTCAAACCGGACCCCGAAGTAACTGAGCGTCTTCTTAGAGGGCATCGAGCCTTTTTTAATACGATGCAAGACCCCTGGTCTTAAAACAAGCAATCAAAATTATGAGCCCTCGTGATAGACTACGTATCCACAAACCCATGTAAGGCTATTCTATTTTTAGGTGAAACAGTTGCTAATCCAGGAAGAAATTTAGGGTGCTGTTCACCGCTTATATGTAGACAAATCAGTCGATTAGGATTAGAGTTCTATTAATTAAAATTAGAAACGCAGGAATAGATATGAAGCCCTTCAGAAAACTATCAATTGCGCTATTGGGCATACTGACTCTCAGCGCTGTCTCACTCGCGAATGCGGACGATTTGACGTTTTATGCTGATGCTTTACCCGTCTTCCAAAAGAATTGTGTTGCTTGCCATCAAGATAATGGTCCGGATGTAGGTGGCATTTTCGCCCCAATGCCTCTCGATGATTACGACCAAGCAAAAATTTGGGCACCGCTAATCAAGAACGCGTTAGCCACGAACTATATGCCACCCTGGGGTGCTCACGAGAGACACCGCGGCGAGTTCAAAGGTGAACGGTACATCGACAAGAAAGAGAAAGATTTACTAATAGCTTGGGTAGACGGTGGGGCTCTTGAAGGAAAACCATCCGACGCAGCCAACAACGCAGCTACTGTTGCCAACGGAGCTGGCACTACTCTTCCTGATTCCGGTTGGTGGATAGGCGATCCTGATCTGGTAGTCCAATTCGAGGAAGACGTTTATGTCCCAGATGAGGTAATGGACTGGCAACCCACAATTCAAATGCCAGTGCCCGAAGGTGCTCATGAAAATCCCAAATGGATTTCTATGGCTGAGCTTGATCCTGGCGGACCATGGGTTCACCACATAGTCTCAAGTCACATGGGAGTCGGTGTTCCAGGAAGGGGCCCCTTTACCTATCCCGAGGGTTGGGGTGTTTTGTTGCCCGAAGACCCATTTATCACCGTAAACATGCACTACCATAAAAACCCCGGTGAGAATACTGCAGTCTCTGACTTGACGAGGGCCGCATTCAAATTCTACGAAGAGGGCGACGTAATAGACCATGTCGTAGAAACTAACTTATTGCCCCATCGCGGTTGGACGATCCCTGCAGGCGATCCTAACTACGAAGTAAATAATACTTACGAAATAGATGAAGACATTTTTCTACTCTCAATGGGACCTCACATGCACTACCGAGGCAAGGCCATGCGCTATGAGTTAGAGTACCCTGATGGAGAGCGAGAGGTATTACTCTGGGTTCCCGACTACGACTTTAATTGGCAATTCTTGTATGAATACGAAGAACCGAAATTCATTCCAGAAGGCTCAAAAATGCACATGAGTTGGTGGTTCGATAATTCCGAAGGAAACAGATTTAATCCGGACCCAACTCAAGATGTAGTTTATGGACCAGAAACCACTGACGAAATGGCAAATGCCCGAATTTACTACGCTCCGACCACGCCGAGAGGATTAGTCGTTGGTAAGCAAATTCCAGACGACATTCTGAACAGAGCACGCGAAGAGGATATGGTTCGCAGAGAAAGAGCAGACCTATTTGACCCAACCGCCGATGATTTTTCTTGGTTGTCAGAGGATAGCCCGTAAAGAAATTTAATAAACTTAATAGGCGAGGAAAATTCCATGCAAGAAAAAAAATTTAAG
>MDSV01140318.1_pt1 | contig 12829 bp, 18 predicted proteins | sample 810851 | NCBI WGS metagenome assembly MDSV01 (sample SAMN05326640, study PRJNA326480) | marine metagenome | isolation source: seawater | place: Atlantic Ocean: North East | collected 2012 | reverse complement strand
CTTAATAGGTCAGTATATAATGGAGGCTTTATCTAGTCTTGATCAAGTTGCTTATGTTAGATTTGCTTCAGTTTATAAAAACTTTAGGGAAGTGAAAGATTTTGAAGATTTCTTAGGTAACTTAGAAGATAAATAAATTTAAATGATGTCAAGTCATCTCAAATTTATAAATTTAGCACATAAACTAGCTTTAAACAATTTAGGTAAAACATTTCCAAACCCTACTGTTGGTTGTGTAATTTCCAAAAATAATAAAATTATATCAAAAGGGGCAACAAGTAGTTCGGGAAGACCACATGCAGAAGAAATTGCATTAAAAAAAGCAGGAATAAAGGCTAAGGGCGCAACAATGTATGTATCTCTTGAGCCTTGTTTTCATAGTTCTCAGAATGGATCATGTGCAGATCAGATCCTAAGATCAGGTATTAAAGAAATTTATATTTCATGCGTTGATCAAGACCCACGTACTAAAAATAAAAGTATAAGTAAGTTAAAGAGGAATAAAATTAGAGTTATAACGGGTATAGAAAAAGAAAAAACCATAAGTATAAATAATTTTTTTTTTAAAAGTATTAAGAAAAAAAAACCATTTACAAAAGTTAAAATGGCAGTTTCAAATGATGATAAAATTGCATGGAGTAACTATAAAAGTAAATGGATCAGTAATTCAATAAGCAGATCTTACGTTCACTCTTTACGTTTAAAAAGTCAGGCAATACTCACTACATCAAAAACTATTTTAAAAGATAATCCAAGATTTACAGTAAGAAAGAAAAATAAAATAATTAAAAATATGAATGTTGTTATAATTGATAAAAATTTAAATATTCCTTTTAATATAAAATTATTGAGAAATTTACATGATAGAAGAATAATTATTTTTACTTCCAAAATTAATCATAAATCACAAAAATTAAAGCAATTAGGATGTGAAATAATAGAAATGAAAATTGAAAAAAATAAATTAAATTTAACAAAAATATTTAATTCTTTATATAAACTTAAAATATCTGATTTATTGGTAGAGGCTGGAGGAATTTTATTTTCTGATTTAATAAAAAATAATTTAGTAGATGAATTACATTTATTTAAAGCTCCAATTATTATAGGAAAAAATGGAATTCCGGTTATTAAGGGAAATAATTTGAAAAATATTAAGAAAAAATTAATAGAAACTTTAAAATTTGATGATAATTTATACACTAAGTATTCAATAAAATAAATGTTTACAGGAATTATTCAAAATTTAGGAAATGTTATAAGCTATTCACATAGTGAATTAGTACTGTCAACATCATTAAACCTAAGTGATTGTGAGATTGGCTCATCAATATGTTGCAATGGTGTATGCTTAACAGCTATAGAAATAAATTCTCAAAATGATCAATTCATTTTTAAGGTTAATGTTGGTGAAGAGACTCAACAAAGGACTAATTTTTCTCATGGTATATTTGACAAATTGATTCATGTTAATATTGAAAAATCTCTTAAAATTGGTGATGAAATTTCTGGTCATTTTGTATATGGTCATGTTGATTGCACAACAAAAATTACAAAAATTAAAAAATTAAAAAATAGTTGGGAATTTTATTTTGAAAATTTTAAAAATGAGAATAAAAAATATATTGTAGAAAAAGCTTCAATATCAATTAATGGAATATCATTAACTATAGCAAAAGAAGATGATTATAATTTTTCTATTTCCGTTATTCCACATACTTACGAAAACACAAACTTAAAATACTTGAAAATTAAAGATTTAGTAAATGTTGAATTTGATTATTTAGCTAGATTTACTATGATGAATAGGTCTTAATGAATAAACAATCTAGTAAAATAAATATTTCATCAATTGAAGAAATTATTGAAGAGGCAAGAAATGGCAAAATGTATATACTTGTTGATGACCCCAATAGAGAAAATGAAGGTGATTTAATAATACCAGCACAAATGGCAACCCCTGATGCTATTAATTTTATGGCTAAATATGGGAGAGGACTTATTTGTCTTTCTATGACAAAACAAAGAATTGAAGAATTAGAATTACCTTTGATGAACCCAAATAATCAAAAGAATGATCTTACGGCTTTTACAATTTCTATAGAAGCAAAAGAAGGAATTACCACAGGAATTTCTGCAGCAGATCGCTCTCATACAATTTCAATTGCAATTAACCATAACAGAGGTAAAAAAGATTTAATTTCTCCAGGTCATGTGTTCCCTCTCATTGCATGGGATGGTGGTGTTTTGGTTAGGGCTGGACACACTGAAGCAGCAGTTGATATTTCGAAATTAGCAGGTTTAAATCCATCTGGAGTTATTTGTGAAATAATGAGTGAGGATGGCACAATGGCTAGATTGCCAGAAATTTTAGATTTTGCAAAATTCCATGATCTAAAAGTTGGAACAGTATCAGATTTGATAAAATATAGATTAAAATATAACAAGATAATCAAGCAGATATCTGAAAGACCTTTTGAGAGTGATAAAGGTAATGACTTTATTTTAAAAATATTTGAAAATTCATTATCTAAAGAAAAACATTATGCATTAGTAAAAAATATAAATACCTCAAATGACTCATATCCAGTTAGAATGCACAAATTGAGCATTGAAAAAGATATTTTTGCTGAAAGAAATGCTTTTGGAGATGAGATAACCCATTCTTTTAATGTAATTGAAAAAAATGGATCAGGAGCAATTGTTTTAATTAATAACGATATTGCTCCCAATATTTTTAAAGCCTTTGATCAACGTAAAAAACAAGATAATAAACTTGAACTTCGTGAATATGGAGTAGGAGCTCAAATTTTAAAAGAAATTGGTATCAAAAAAATTATATTACTTTCAAATTCAAATAAAAAAATTATAGCTTTAGATGGTTTTGATATTGAAATAGTTAAACAGCAAAAAATATGAATAAAAAAATTAAGATTCTTATAGTTATTTCTAATTATTATAATGAAATTGGAAAAAACTTACTTAAAGGTTCGATTAATGAATTAAAGATTAATAAAATTGATTATGATATTATATACGCACCTGGTTGTTTTGAGATTCCTTTTTTAATTTCAAAAAATATAAAAAAATATAAAGGTTTTATTGCTCTTGGTTGTGTTATTCGAGGAGAAACTTATCATTTTGATCTAATTGCAAATGAATGTGCCAGAAAAATAATAGATATATCTAATGATAATCTTAAACCTATTGGTTTTGGAGTCTTAACTTGTGAAAATATTAAACAGGCTAAAGAAAGAAGTGATGTAAGAAAAAAAAATAAAGGCAAAGAAGCTGCTTTAGCTTGCATTAAACTCCTATAATATAAATGCAAAATAAGATTAAAAATAATACGCGACTTGTTTTCATTCAATTTATTTTTTCCACATTTTTTTCTAAAAAGGAAATAATTGATGAGACAGAAGATTTTCAAAATTACTTTTATAAATTATCTGTTCCATCAATGAAGAAAGATGAGGAAATTATATTAAACTTTAATAAAAAATACTTCAGTAAACTCTCGCAGGTATATTGTGAATTTATAAAAAAAAATGATATTAATCATTTGATTGATCCATTAATTAATTTTGAAAGAAAGTATAAAAATTGGAACTTTATAAATAAGTCAATAATTTTAGCAATATTTTCAGAAATTGAAATTACAAAAAAAGATAAAATTAAAATTATAATTAATGATTATTTTAATATATCTAAACATCTTATTACTAAAAAAGAACTTGGAATGATAAATGCAATTACTGATAAATACTTAAATGAGAAAAAATACATCTGATAAGATATCAGAAAATTTTATAATTAATAAAATACTTAAAAAATTAAATTTCAATAAATTAGGAACATTTAATTTTGAAAATGATGCAGCATATCTAAATGCTTCCAAAAATTATAAAACTATTGTTACAACAGATACAATAATTGAAAATATTGATTTTTTTCAAACAGATCCTCCTGAGTCTATTGCTCAAAAAATAGTTTGTGTTAATTTATCTGATTTATCAGCGATGGGATCTATACCAAAAGCTTATGTTCTAAATTTATCTATTACACCGAATATTAATTCTAATTGGCTTAAAAAATTTTCCAACAGATTGTTTTTACTACAAAAAAAATATAACATTTATCTTTTAGGTGGTGATATATCTAAGTCAAAAGAATTAAATATAACTGCAACATTTTTTGGAGAGGCTAGACTTAAATTTATTTTACCAAAAAATAAATGTGCTGAGGGTGATGATATTTGGGTCACAGGTAATTTAGGTAATTCTTACTTGGGTTACAGAATTATGAAAAATTCTAAATTAAAAATTACCAAAAAAAATCTTAATTTTTTTAAAAATAGCTATCTTTACCCCAAACCTTGTATGTTTGGAAATATAGCCTCAAAATACATAAATGCAGCAACTGATATTTCAGATGGTTTTTATGGGGACTTAAATAAAATTCTTAATAATAGATTAGGAGCGAAAATAAATACGAAAAATATTCCACTCTCGAAAACATTAAAATATATAATTTCTAAAAATAAGTCCAAAATAAGTATTGATCAAATACTTAGATGGGGAGATGACTATCAGTTAATATTTACAGCTAGTAAAAGTTATAAGAATATCATTACTAATCTTGGAAAAAAAAATAATGTTAAGTTATCAAATGTAGGTTCTGTTATTAAAAAAAAAGGAATTTTTGATGATTCTAAGAACTTAATTAAGAATCTAAGTAGTTTTGATCATTTTTGCTAAAATCTTGATTTTTATTACATATTCTGACATACGAGCCAAAAATTTTAAGGAGAATACCCACAATGACAACTATGCAAATTTTTATTTTATTATGTGGTTTGGCTGCTGTTCTGTACGGCTTAATTACATCTAGACAAATTTTATCTTTAAGTACTGGCAATGAAAAAATGTCAGAAATTGCAAATGCAATACAAGAAGGTGCAAGAGCTTACTTAAATAGACAATACATGACTATTGGATTAGTTGGAATTGTAATTTTTTTTCTTATTTGGATTGTTTTTGGTTTATCCTCAGGTATTGGTTTTTTAATTGGCGCAGTCTTCTCTGGCGCAGCTGGATATGTGGGAATGAACATTTCAGTAAGGTCAAATGTAAGAACTACTCAAGCAGCTAGCTCAAGTTTGTCTGAAGGATTGTCAGTTTCTTTTAAAGCAGGTGCAGTTACAGGCATGTTAGTTGCTGGATTTGCTTTACTTTCAATAGCACTCTATTATTTTGTTTTGGCAAATTCTGGTCAATTCCCAGGCAGAGAAATAGTTGCCCCATTAGTTTCATTGGGTTTTGGAGCATCTTTAATTTCGATTTTTGCAAGACTTGGTGGTGGAATCTTTACTAAAGGTGCAGATGTTGGAGCCGATCTTGTAGGTAAAGTTGAAGCGGGTATACCTGAGGATGATCCTAGAAATCCAGCTGTTATAGCGGATAATGTTGGTGATAATGTTGGTGATTGCGCAGGAATGGCAGCAGACTTATTCGAAACTTATGTAGTAACTGTAGTTGCTACAATGGTTCTATCTTCGATATTCTTTGCTGATATGCCTTCAATGATGATGTATCCACTAGCAATTGCTGGTGTTTGTACATTAGCAAGTATAGTTGGAACTTATTTTGTTAAACTTGGTAAGAGTGAAAATATAATGGCAGCTTTATATAAAGGTTTTGCTGTTTCAGCGATTTTATCAGCTGTTTTATTATATTTTATTACAGATCATGTAATCAGCTTAGACTCAGTTTTTGAAGTAGAAAATAAATCTTTCACTGGTATGTCTTTATTTTATTGTGGTTTACTGGGTTTAGTCATCACAGGATTAATTATTTGGGTTACTGAATATTATACAGGAACAAATTACAGACCTGTGCAGAGCATTGCAAAATCTTCTACCACTGGGCATGGAACAAATGTTATTCAGGGACTTGCTATAAGTTTAGAAGCAACAGCATTACCAGCTATAATAATAGTTGCAGGAATTATAATTACTCATTCTTTAGCGGGTTTATTTGGCATTGCTATTGCTGTAACTACTATGTTAGCTTTAGCTGGTATGGTTGTTGCATTAGACGCGTATGGGCCAGTTACTGACAATGCAGGAGGTATTGCTGAAATGGCAGAACTTGATGAAAATGTTAGAAAAACAACTGATGCTTTAGACTCAGTTGGAAATACGACAAAAGCAGTTACAAAAGGATACGCTATAGGATCTGCTGGATTAGGAGCTCTGGTTCTTTTTGCTGCGTACACAGAAGACTTAGAGCATTTTGCAAAAGATCCTTCAAGCTCCTTATATGGAATTGATGTCTCTTTTGATTTATCAAATCCTTATGTAGTAGTAGGTTTGTTACTTGGTGGTTTATTACCTTTCTTATTTGGCGCAATGAGTATGACTGCAGTAGGAAGAGCTGCTGGATCAGTAGTTATAGAAGTAAGAAGACAATTTAAAGAAATACCTGGTATAATGGAAGGTACAGGTAAACCTGAGTATGGTAAGTGTGTTGATATACTTACAAAATCAGCAATCAGAGAAATGATAGTTCCTTCTATGTTACCTGTATTATCTCCTATAGCTGTTTATTTTGTAATACTTTTAATTGCAGGTCAAGCTGCTGCACTTTCATGCTTGGGAGCACTTTTACTAGGAGTAATAATAACAGGTTTATTTGTTGCTATTAGTATGACTGCTGGTGGTGGTGCGTGGGATAACGCAAAAAAATACATTGAAGATGGTAATCATGGAGGTAAAGGTAGTGAAGCACATAAAGCTGCTGTCACAGGTGATACAGTTGGAGATCCTTACAAAGATACTGCAGGACCAGCAGTAAATCCTATGATTAAAATTACAAATATTGTAGCACTTTTACTTTTAGCTTCAATAGCACTTTAAAAATTATTGGGAGTTGGGCAATTTATTATTAGGCCCAACTCCTCCAAAAATTTTTTCTATTAAACCTCTATTAATTATATCGTTTGGTGTTTCAGCTTTATTAAATATTTCTGAGTTTTTATCCAACAAATTTATAGCTTTAGATGATATTACATTTTCATTTTTATCAATTTCAAATATGAATAAGTAACTATATTCTTTATTTTTTTTATAGAAATTTTGAGTTTTATTTTTTTCAGTAAAATAAAAAAATGTATTTTGCAAAGTATCTATATAGCTTGGTTCACCAAATTTTTCAATTAGTTGACTTTTGGTTTTAATTTTAATATTTGATATATCTTGATCAGATATTATTTTTCCTGAGTATGTTGTTTTTTCACTACATGATAATATGAATATTGATATAAAAATTATTGATAATAATTTATAAAAGCTCATCAATATGATTTTACAATATTTTAAAAAAAAAGAAAATGAATATAAACAGATTGCAGACAATATTTATATTTCTATACTGTACAAATCTAAATTATTGATTAAAGAAAATCACTTCAGGGAAATAAGCTTTAATTCATCATTTGAAATAATATCAATTATTTTAATTTTTTATTTAAAGGTTTTAAAACAAGAAAAAGAATATAAGTATAAAAAAATTAATGATGAGCTTATTAAAATATTAATCCAAGATTTAGATAAAAGTTTACGTGAACTAGGTATAGGTGATATGTCTCTAGGAAAATATGTAAAAAAATACGTAAAAAAATTTTATTATAGATTAAGTGTAATTGATAAAATATTTGATAATTATAATGAAAAAAAATTTATTGATTATTTAAATTCATTAAAAAATATAAATGAAAAAAATACGCAAAAACTGTCAAACAGGCTAAATGAGATATATCTAAACATAAAAAAAGATAAGGAAATTATATAAATTAGATAAATACCAGTTCACTTTATTCTTGCAAATTATTTAAAATTCCATATGTGAGATTTTATTATGGCAGTCCCTAAAAGAAAGACCACACCATCAAAACGTAACATGAGAAGATCCCATGACTCAATTAAAGATCAAAATGTAATTGAGGATAAAGAGTCTGGTGAACCTAGAATTTCACATAGAATTGATCTATCTACTGGTATGTATAATGGCAGACAGGTCTTAAAACAGAAAACAGATAAACAAAAATAACAATTTGATGGTTGATCGTCAAATCACCATTGCAATAGACGCAATGGGAGGAGAAGATAGTCCTTATAAAAATCTGAGAGGACTTGAGATTTTTTCTAAAAATCATCCACATGTTTATCTCAAAATTTTTGGTGATAAAAAAATAATTGAAGATTGCCTTGCTCAAAAAAATATACTTCTTAATAATTATAACGTTATCCATTGTAATGATAATGTTTCAGATGAAGATAATGCAAATACCATTTTAAGATCTAGAAAAAATAGTAGTATTTATAAAGGACTTCAATATGTTAAAGAAAATAAAGATTCAGGCTTTGTATCAGCTGGTAACACTGCAGCACTCATGATCCTATCAAGGCTTATTTTAGGAATGATAGATGGAATTGATAGGCCTGCAATCTGTTCAGATATACCGAATAAAACTTCTTATTCTCTAATGATGGATCTAGGAGCAAATGTTTATGTTAGTGCAGATAATCTTTTGCAATTTGCTTTGATGGGTTTTGCTTATTTTTCAACAATTGATCCTGAAAGAAATCCTAAAATTGGTCTCGTTAACATTGGAACAGAAAATAATAAGGGACTTGAATTTTTACAAGAAGCTCATGATTTAATTTCAAATAGCTCTCTCAAAAATAATTTTATAGGTTTTATTGAGCCAAATAAAATTACACATGGCTACTGTGATATTATTTTATCAGATGGTTATACAGGAAATATTATTCTTAAAACTGCTGAAGGGCTATCTGAATTTATAAGCTCAAATTTGAGAGATGTATTTACTAAATCTTTTAAAAATAAAATCTCGTATAAATTTTTAGCAAAAGATTTAAAAATTTTCAAAAATCAGATTGATCCAGATGAATATAACGGTGCTACATTATTAGGAGTGAATGGTATTTCAGTAAAAAGTCATGGCAGTGCTAATCCTTATGCTTTTTCTTGTGCTGTAAATAAGTGCTATGAATTTATTTTAAATGATTTAAATAATAAATTAAAAATTAATATTAAATGAACAAAAGCGTTAATTTTACTAGAGAAGATATAGCTGAGTCTCTTAATAATGAATTTGGTTTAACTAAAAAAGATTGTTCGAATTTTGTAAATGATTTTTTAGACATAATAATTGATGGTTTAAAAAATGATGGTTTTGTTAAAATTCATAACTTTGGATCTTTTAAGATTAAAAGAAAGAAAAGTAGAATGGGAAGAAATCCTAAGACAAAAATTGATGTTATCATAAGTGCTCGCAATGTTATAACTTTTAAACCCAGTAAAAGAGCTCTCACTTTTATTAATAACATTAATGAAAATACACAAGAAGTATTATAGCATTAGAGAAGTTTCAAATATGCTCGACATAAAAGAGCACGTTATTAGACATTGGGATTCTATAAATCCTAAGACAAATAAAATTAGAATAGAAAATTTATCAATCAGATCAAAAGGAGGTACAAGGTTTTTTAATCATCACCATATTAGTAAACTTAAGACTTTAAAAAATTTACTTAAGGAAAATGGTAAAAGAAACTATTCTCTAGATCTTGCTTTAAAAATTATATCTAAAAACAAACATACTAAAAATATTTCTTTTGAAGATCGGGATGTAGTTGATAGCAATTCTAAAAATTTATACACCAAAAATTCAAAAATTAGATTAATTAAAAATAATCTCAAAAAATTATTAAAATAATAAAAATCTATATATTTCAATTATTTAAGTTAATAACTTCAAAAATATAATTTTAAACCTATTATTTTTTACTATTTAAAAATGCTTTTTTTCCCTTATAAAAGGCTCATTATTAAAACAAGGAGTACGTTTTATGGATCATAGTTTTTTAAGTGGCTCTGATTTTGTAGGAATAACATTTTGGATTGTTTCAATCGCAATGTGGGCCTCAACCATTTTCTTCTTTTATGAAGGTATGAGGGTTTCTGCAAAATGGAGAACGTCAATGGTAGTTGCAGGATTAATAACTTTTATTGCTGCAGTTCACTACATGTACATGAGAGATTTTTGGGTAGAAATGGGAGAATCACCTGTTGTATACCGATATATTGATTGGATTTTAACCGTTCCACTTCAGATGGTTGAATTCTATTTAATTCTAATTGCTGCTGGTGCAGCTGTATCTGGAGGCTCTTTTTGGAGACTTTTAATTGGTACTTTAGTTATGATAATAGGTGGATATCTTGGTGAAGCAGGTATGATCCCTGTTCTTTTTGGATTCATCATCGGTATGATAGGTTGGGCAGTAATCATCTGGGAGATTTTCAGAGGAGAAGCGAGCCAAGCAGCATCTGAAAACGAATCAGTCTCTTCAGCATTCAATGCAATGAGATTAATTGTTCTTATTGGATGGGCAATTTACCCACTAGGTTATGTTTTCGGTCTAATGATGACTACAGTTGATATTAATACATTAAACTGGGTATATAATTTAGCAGATTTTGTTAATAAAATATTATTTGGTTTAATTATATGGAACGCAGCTGTTAAAGATTCTGCTTAAATAATTATAGTTTAAGATTTATAAAACCCCCTTTTTAGGGGGTTTTTTTTATTATTATATTGACTTAATTTTGACTAATATATAAGTGCACGCCAATGAAAACTTTTAGCTTGAAAAAAGAAGAAATTAATAAAAATTGGATATTAATAGATGCAAAAGACGTTGTATTAGGCAGACTTGCAGCTTATTCAGCAAATGTTTTAAGGGGAAAAAATAAATCAAATTATACCCCTAATCAGGACTGTGGTGATAATGTAATAATAATAAATGCTGACCATGTTCATTTAACTGGCAAAAAAGCTAAAGATAAAATTTATTATAGACATACTGGCTATCCAGGAGGCATTAAAGAAACTAACCCTGAAAAAATGAAATCTAAAAATAAATCAAATGAAATCATTAAACTTGCTATAAAAAGAATGATACCTTCAGGTCCTTTAGGTAAAAAGCAGCTTTCAAACTGTAAAATTTTTTCTGGTGATAAACATTCACATGAAGCTCAAAATCCTATTAAAATAAATTTTGAAAAACTCAATAATAAGAATATTAAAAGATAACTATGGAAAATAATGAAAATATTAATGAGGCTAAATTAGATAATAAAGAGAGATCTTACGCAACTGGAAAAAGAAAAAACTCAATTGCACGAGTTTGGCTAAAACGTGGTACAGGGTCAATTTCTGTAAATGGCAAAACTTTAGATAAATACTTTGCTAGACCAGTTTTACAAATGATAGTTAACCAACCTTTAGATGTTGTAGATGGTAATGGAGCTTATGAAATTATGACAACTGTTAAGGGTGGTGGATTATCTGGGCAAGCAGGAGCCATAAGACATGGTATTAGTAAAGCACTAAGCCTTTATGATTCATCACTCAGACCTGCTCTTAAAAAAGTAGGATTCATAACCCGAGACTCCAGAGTTGTTGAAAGAAAAAAATCAGGTTTAGCCAAAGCAAGAAGAAGTTATCAATTTTCTAAAAGATAGTTTTATCTATGTTAAAGAAACTATCAGTAGCCATTCTAGGCTCTACTGGTTACGTTGGCTTAGAGCTTGTAAAAATATTATCCAAACATCCTAATGTTGAAATAGTTTTTTTAGGTACAGAAAACAATCCAAATAGCTCAATAAAAGAATTTGATAAATCAATTGATAATAAAGATATTCCTTATACTAAATTAAATAAAGATTTTGATTTTGAAAAAGCTGATACAGTTTTTTTTGCATTACCTCACGGTATTTCTAATAAATATGCAAAAATTTATTATGACAAATTACAAATAATAGATTTGTCTGCAGATTTTAGATACGATGATTTTGAAATTTATAAAAATAATTATGGAAATGTACATTCTTGTTCAAATCTGTTAAATAACTTTATCTATGGTTTACCTGAATTTAACATAGATGAATTAAATGGTTGTCAAAACATTGCTGTTCCTGGTTGTTATCCAACATCTGTTCTTATTCCAATTTTACCACTATTAAGTAAAAAACTAATCAAAGATTCAAATATAATAATTGATTCTAAATCTGGTTATAGCGGCGCTGGAAAAAATTTTGATATAAATAATATCAAAAATTTAGATGATTATAATTTCTTTAATTATAACACTAATAAACATAGACATATAAGTGAAATAAGACAGGAACTAGAAAAGAAAAATAAATCCCAGGTTTTATTTTCATTTAATCCCCATATACTTCCAAACTTTAGAGGTATGATGTCTACTATTTATTGTGATTTATCAAAAAATACTAAGGAGTATGATGTTATTAAATGTTTTGAAGAACTTGATAATGAAAATTTTTTTATAGAATTTAATAATAATAATCAAAGAGCTGATTTTTTTTCAGTTCATAATACTAATAAATGTGTATTAAAGCTTTTCAAGCATTATGATGATTCAAAATTAATTATAGTTAGTTTAATTGATAATCTTCAAAAAGGTGCTGCTGGTCAAGCTGTGCAATGTTTTAATTTAAGTAAAGGTTTTGAAGAGTCTTTAGGACTAATCTAATGAGGATTATAATTTTCTTCATTCTATCACTTTTAATTTCTTGTGGTTATCCTGATATTGACTCTGTCCCAAGTTTTAATGAACTTAAACTTAGTGATGAAGAATTATTTGATTTGTGTCAATTATCCTCAAGTGATAAAAGTGAAATTGATAATTGTATTAAAGAAAAACAAACTAAATAAT